>Ga0315288_10000199_pt1 | contig 71558 bp, 58 predicted proteins | sample YL17G11_20_MG_FD_203454 | JGI IMG/M metagenome (GOLD analysis project Ga0315288, IMG submission 203454) | Sediment microbial communities from Yellowstone Lake, YNP, Wyoming, USA - YL17G11_20 | ecosystem: Environmental > Aquatic > Freshwater > Lake > Sediment | place: USA: Wyoming | collected...
ACATGAACAAGCGGATCCACTCTGCCTTGGACTATCTGACTCCCTCTGAGTTTGAAGCTGCCTGGCGGAGCCAGTTGACCCCCAAGAATCGCTGAAAACCTGTCCAGTTTTCGGGGTCCAGTACAGGAGCTGGAGCTCCCCTCCGCTACCGCCTGATCTGCTGCAAGAACCCCGGCGTCTTTAGCTCTCGTTCCAACAGATAGGTGAAGAAACCCTGCATGAGAGTCTCTGTTTCCTGCTGAATCTCCGCGGCCGGTCGTGCACGCCCGGCCTCAGCGTAGCTCGACCGCTGGAAGTGGCGCAGATACTTCAGAGCCTCGAGAGTGATGGGCTGCAACTGCAGTCTCTCCGTGCGCCTCAGCTCTTCGTGCTTCCCCGGATCCGGGCATACGACTCCGCCCGCCTCGAAGGAAAAGAATTGGTCTTGCGGCTGGATCTCATTGCCGCACACCGCGCAGGCAAAGAGCTTCGGCCTGAACCCAAGATGGTCCAGGAGACGCATCTCGTAGTAGCGGGTGGCCAGCCAGGGCTCGGCCTTTTTTGCAAGCCGCGAGAGTGTCTCGGTCAGCAGTCGAAAGATGGCGGTGCTGTCGCTGCCCTCGTCATACGTGAAGCGGTCCACCAGCTCCAGCACGTACGCTGCCTGGCTGGTCAGCACCAGGTCTTCCCGCAGCGGAAGATAGGCGTCGATCGTCTCCGCTTGCGTGACCAGCGGGAAATCGCGCCCTTTTGAAAGCTGCAGCTTGACGTAGGTGAACGGTTCCAGGTGGCCGGCCTTGCGGGAGGTTACCTTGCGGGCCCCCTTGACCATCGCGCGCGTCTTTCCAAGCTGCCGCGTAAAGAGCGTCAGAATGCGGTCGGCCTCGCCGTAGTCGACGTGGCGCAGGACGACGGCTTCAACCCCGAAGGACCGGGCTTCGCGCATGGCGATCCCACCCTTCTGGCATCAGGCGCGCCGTCTAGCTCCTGCCCAGGTGCTTCGGCTGGAATGCATCCGGCAGCAACTCCCGCACCGTGGTCTCCTTTATGACCTTGCCGTCTCCATCGGCGATCACCACCGATGTATCCAGCCCGAATTCCGCCAGCACCTGGCGGCAGCCTCCGCACGGTGATCCGCCGTTGTCGGTGACCACAGCGATGATCTCGAAATCGAGTTCCCCCTCGGACACGGCCTTGAACACGGCTGTCCGCTCGGCGCACATGCTTGTGGGATAGGCCGCATTCTCCACGTTCACACCGGTGAAGACGCGTCCATTGCTCGTCCGCAGCGCGGCGCCCACGCGATAGTTGGAATACGGCGCGTACGCACGCCGGCGGGCCTCGTTCGCCAGCTCGATCAGGGTCTGCTTTTCTTGCTTCGTGGGGTTCATCGTTTTCACCGCATGAACTGTCAGCGCTTTCCCGGCGATCAGTCCTGCTTGCGCTTGCGCGTCAGCTTCCTGATGCCTCGGGCCGGCATGCCCACGGCCAGCGTATCCGGCGGCACATCCCGCGTCACGACCGCGCCCGCTCCGGTCCGCGCCCCATCCCCGACTTTTACCGGCGCGACCAGCATGGTGTCCGATCCAATAAACACATCTGCGCCGATCTCAGTGGGGCTCTTCTTCTCGCCGTCGTAGTTGCAGGTAATGGTTCCTGCGCCGATATTCGTGTTCTCGCCAATGGTGGCATTTCCAATGTATGAGAAATGACCCACCTTGACCCCCGGCCCCAGGTAAGAATCCTTGACCTCGCCGAAATTTCCCATGTGGACATGCTTCGCCAGGTGCGCGCCGCGCCTCAGTCGCGCGAACGGTCCGATCTTCACGTTGTCCTCAAGTACCGCGCCCTGCATGACCGAGGCCAGCACCGTACAGCCATCCCCGATGGTCGAGTCGATTACGATGGTGTTCGGCCCGATGAGGCTACCTCTGCCGATGGCGGTGCTTCCCAGGATATGCGTGTTCGGCTGCACCAGCGTGTCTTCGCCGATGGTCACCTCAGGCTCGATGTACGTCGAGGCCGGATCGGCAAGGCTCACGCCGCGGAGCATGTGCGCGCGGTTGATGCGCTGCCGCATGGCAGCCTCCGCTTCGGCCAGATGCACACGGTTGTTGATCCCGATGGTCTCTACGAGGTCAGCGTGCACCACGGCCTGCACGGCCTTCTTCCCGCGCCTCGCGATCTCGACGACGTCCGTCAGGTAATACTCCCCCTTCTTTGGGTTCTGCTGGATCTGCCTCAGGGCCTCCCACAGCCATCCGGCCTCGAAGCAGTACGCACCCACGTTGAGCTCACGGATCTGCAGCTGCTCCGGCGTGGCCACGAATTCCTCAATGATGGCCTCAACCGTCCCGTCTGCGGCCCGCAGCACGCGGCCAAAGCCGCGTGGATCGTCGGCCATGACCGTCAGCATGGTCGCCGGTCCCGGATTAGACCGTTGCCTATCGACAAGCTGCTGGAATGTCTCACCGCGCAGCAGCGGCATATCGGCGTACGTCACAACCACGTAGTCGCTCTTGCCCTTCAGCAGCGCCTCCGCCTGCAGGGCGGCGTGTGCTGTGCCCAGCTGTGGCTCCTGAAGGGCAAAGGCGGCTTCCTCCCCGAAGAACGCTTTCACCGGCTGCGCCCCGTGTCCGATGACGATGACGGGCTTTTCTGTGCACACCTCTTTGACAGCCCGTAGTGCGTGCCACAGCATTGGCTTGCCGCAAAGCGCGTGGAGCACCTTGGGCGTGGCCGAGTGCATTCGGATTCCCTGCCCGGCGGCCAACAATACGGCTGCGACTTTCATTCCATCTCCTTCGCGGATACGCGCACCTTCTGATCTCGGGAGGACGGAGCTGGCGCGGGGGGCTCAGAGAAAAACACCCGCCTGCGCGGGTCGGGGTGTCACAGCTGGGGCGCCTGGATTCGAACCAAGATCCACAGATCCAAAGTCTGGTGTGCTGCCATTGCACCACGCCCCATGGCACCTGCCCTTAGCTCAATCAGGGCTCGAGCGCGGGGGATTGTATCACAGCGACCAATTTGGGCCCGCGCCGGCGTGCGGCCACGACCAATGCCCGTGCGGAGCTACTTGTTGTCGCTGCCGGGAGTCAGGCCCATTTTGCGGGCCTCTTCGTACGGGATCACATCCTTGCTCATCGGTCTATTGGCATGCTGCGTGGCAGCCGCATCCCAATACGCCTCAAGCTCAGCCTCGCTCATGCTTGTCTCGGCCTCGCCGCTCAGCAGCGTGTCCAATTCAGGGCCTGCTTTTGGCAAATCCCCGGTCCTTCCCCGCCGCCTGCGCCCCGGACCGGCGGCGCCAATGTGGCGCAGGCCCTTGGCGACCTCATGTTTCGCCGCCCTTATGGCGTGCAGTCTGCCAGGGAGTGCCTCCGCGCTGGAAAGGTCCTTTCCGGCGAGCAGTAGTGCATGGGACGCGTCCACCGGCATAAGGATCAGATCCTGATCGCCGGCGGCAACAACGAAGAATTGATTCAAGGTTTCCTGCCGGTTTGAGTCAGCGACCTTCAAGCCTGCGGCGAACACCGCGCTCAAGGCCGATATCAAGGAGACTTCCATGCTGCTGTCGCGCAGGTCGCCCGCGCGCGCCGCAACCAGGCCCCGATTGCTGATCAGGAACACCGCATCGGCGCCGATATCCTGGCGGAGATTCACCAGCAGATCCGAGACACGCACGCGGCTGCTCTCGGTGTTCTGTTCGGAGTCGACTGGAAGCAGGGTGCGTGTCAGTCCGAGCCCGCGCTCGACTGCGTCCAGGAAGTCCCCCAGCGGCACGGGCTTGCTGAAAACGGCCACCGCCCCGGCATTCAGCACCTCATCGCGCACTTTGCGGTCGGTGTTCCCCGTGATCATGATCACGCGCATGTCGGGCTGCCCCGCGCGCGCCTGGTGCATCAGTTCCGTGCCGGTGATGCCGGGCAGGTTGTAGTCCGTGATCAGCAGGTCCACCCGCCGGCCGATGGCTTCCTGCAGGGCGGCCTCGCCGGACGCAGCCTCCAGGATCTCGAGGTCGGGATTCCTAAGCGTGTCCAGCGCTGAGTGCAGCAGGCGCAGGATGTCGCGTTGATCGTCAACCAGCAGGATGGCAGGTGCCATGCGGACAGATCCGGCCAGCCGCCACAACGCGGGGCTACTGAATAAACGTCTCCGCAAAGTGGCAGGCGGCAAAATGCCCCGGCTTGAGTTCGCGAAATTCGGGTACCTTCTCTGAACAGATCGGCTGCGCCACGGGGCAGCGCGGATGGAATCGGCACCCCCCTGGAGGCCGCAGCGGGCTGGGGACATCGCCCTTCAGGATGAGCCGCTTGCGCTTCAGCTTTGGATCTGCGATCGGAATGGCGGACATCAATGCCGCCGTGTAGGGGTGCAGCGGGTTGCGGTACAGCTCAACGCGGTCCGCCAGTTCCGCCATCTTGCCCAGGTACATGACAGCCACCCGGTTCGAAATATGCTCCACCACGCTCAGGTTGTGCGCGATGAACAGGTACGTCAGCCCGAACTCCTGCTGCAGGTCCCTCAAAATATTGAGCACCTGCGATTGGATGGAGACGTCCAGGGCGCTGACCGGCTCATCGCACACGATGAACTTTGGCCTCAGCGCCAGGGCGCGGGCGATGCCGATACGCTGCCGCTGCCCTCCGGAGAACTCATGCGGGAAACGGTTCGCGTGATACGTCTCCAGCCCCACTTTCTTGAGCGTCTCCATCATGATCTCGGCGCGTTCCTTGTGGGTTCCAACCTGATGGATGTTCAGCCCTTCCATGACCGATTCGCCGATGGGCAGACGCGGGTCCAGCGAGCCATACGGGTCCTGAAAAATGATCTGCATATCGCGCCGGACAGCCTTGAGCTCCCCGGCCTTGAGTTTGAAGATGTCGCGTCCGTTGAAGAGCGCCCTGCCAGATGTGGGATCGATCAGGCGCAGCATCGTGCGTCCGACGGTGGTCTTGCCGCAGCCGGACTCGCCTACCAGGCCGAGGATCTCGCCTTTCATGATCGTGAAGCTCACGTCATCCACAGCCTGGACCTGAGCCACCACGCGCTGCATGATCCCGGCGCGCACCGGGAAGAACTTCGTCAGGTGCTCCACCCGCACCAGTGTTTCATTCGAGGTTGAGTTCTGAGCCATCAAGGACTCCGAGGCAGGTCAGCGCGCCTTGAGCGGGGCGCGGTGACCTTCGGCGCTCTGATATAGCCAGCAGCGGACGTGGTGGCCGGACCTGGCCTCGATCAACTGCGCTTCGGCTTCGGTGCAGATCTGCAGCGCATGTTTGACGCGCGCCACGCACCGCGGGGCAAAGCGGCATCCGGATGGGAGGTTTACCAGGTTGGGCACGTTCCCTGGGATCACGTCCAGGCGCTCCTTGATCTTGCCCAGAATCGGAATGGATCCGATCAGACCCTGGGTGTATGGATGAAGCGGATGGTCGAAGAGCTCCTCGCACTCGCTCTGCTCCGCGATCTGCCCGGCGTACATCACCGCCACCCGCTCCGCCATCTCAGCGATCACCCCCAGGTCATGCGTAATCAGCAGGACCGAGGTGCCGATCTTCTCGCGCAGTTCCAGGATGAGATCCAGGATCTGCGCCTGGATCGTCACGTCCAGGGCGGTGGTGGGCTCGTCTGCGATCAGCAACTCGGGTATGCACGCCAGCGCCATCGCGATCATCACGCGCTGTGCCATCCCGCCGGACAGCTCGTGGGGAAACGACTGGGCACGACGCTCGGCGTCTGAAATGCCAACCAACGTGAGCAACTCAATCGCCCGAGCCCGCCCCGCCTCTTTGCCGAAGTCCTGGTGAATGCTTAGCACTTCGGCTATCTGGTCGCCGGCGCGGAAGACCGGATTCAGCGCGGTCTGCGGCTGCTGGAAGATCATCGAAATGCGGTTGCCTCGCACCCGCATCATCTCGCTCTCCGGCAGGTCGAGGAGATTCGTCCCGTCCAGCAGGATTTCGCCCGCCAGGATCTTGCCCGGCGGCGCGATCAGCCGCATGATGGAGAGCGATGTAATGCTCTTGCCGCAGCCCGATTCGCCCACCAGTCCGAGGATCTCCCCGGTCCTGATGCTGAGATCCACTCCATCCACCGCGTGAACCACGCCGTCCTCAGTGAAGAAGTGGGTCTTAAGGTTCCTGATCTCGAGCAGAGTCTGCTTGTCGGGCCTCGATGCGGTCATGTTGCCTGATCCCAACTTCGCCATGATTATAGTCGAGAACAGCTATGGCTCTGCCGGAAACGCCAGTTCGGGCGCACCATAGGCGCCGGTCAGGCCATCCAGCACGGCCGCGAAGGGATACCCGATGCCACGAAAGCTGTCATGCGTGACCGTCGAAAACAGAGGCACCATCGGGACGTCCTCCCCCAGGGCTCCCTGTAGGTCAAGTACCAGGCCGCGTGCCCTGTCCAAGTCGCTCGTCACCGCCAGTTCACCGCACAGCGAGATCACGGAGGTGGGGTGGTAGTTGAAAACACCCTCGGCATTGAACCAATCGCACAAATAGCCCGGATACGGACTGAGCCTCCATCCCACCACGGCCATATCGTAGTCGTAGCTGCTCAGGACCGCATAGTCAAGTGCATCCGCAGCCACCGACCGCATGCTCAGAGGTATCCCAAGCATCAGCCCTCTCTGTTCCACATAGGCGGCCGCCGCAGTGCGCGATTCGTCAGACACGGGTGCCAGCAGTTGCATCCGGGGCACTTCCGTCCCGTCGGGTCCGTTGAGTCCTGCGCCGCTTTCCGCCGCTGATGGCTCCTGCTGCCATGTGTAGCCGCCGGCCTTCAAGATCTCGACGGCTTGAGCCACGCGGGACGCAGCCTCGAGCCCCGCGCAGGGCAACCGCGCCTCGGCGTTGTGCCAGGTGCTCTCCGCCTGAGGCACGAATGAACGTAGCGGCGCCGCATCCCCAAGGAGACCTGCCAATTCATCCTGGTCTATGAGGCATGCCAGCGCGCGTCGCAGAGATGCATCGCCAAGGCCCGGCGAACCGAGGTTGAAGAGCAGGAAGCGCATGCTCCGCGTCGGGCTCGTCATTGCTGCAGTTGAGCTTCCGGACGCATCCGGGCGAAGATCCAGGATTAGATTGACCTCGCCGTCCGCCAATGCCCGGGTAGCGGCGTCGGAGGTCTCGTACGTGTTGTATACCGCGCGGTCAAAGTTCGGCACGGGACCCGGGAAACCAGGATTGGGGATATTCACAATTGTCGCCTCTGCCGCCGAGTCCCAGCTCGTTTCGGCAGGGAGCCAGGCTCCGAGCAAGGGCTCACCACTGTCGTCCTGTTCGAACAGCGCAAGTCGGGCAGCGTGCATCGCTTGTTGCAGCTCGGTCTCGGCCTCGGCGAGATCGTTGCTCGCCTCGTCCAGGTTTCCCTGCTGCCGCCTGAGGTCGGCCTGTAGTGCCCGCGCCTGTTGCCCCTGCGCGGCCAGTGTGGCGGCATACAGCTTGTTCACCTCCTCTTGCAGTGTCACGATTCTGGCGCTTAGCGCGTCGATGTTGGCGCGCAACTCGTCGGGAGGCAGCGACTCGGCGGCGACCGCCACTTTCGACGCCCAGAAGCGCTGCTGTACGAGAGGCCCCTGCAGCGCCCCATACTGCCATACATCGACTCCCGGCGCTCGCTGGAAAAAGAACTCTACCGTGTCGGGCGCAACGGCTTCGGCGTGATCGAGTATTTCGGGGTCGTAGTAGTCGTGCCAGTCGAAGCCGAGCTGGAACCTGAGCGTCGTGTTGACTGTGAATGCAACATCCTGGGCCGTGAAGGGAGTCGCGTCCGTCCATTGGAGCTCGGTGCGCACGGGCACCGTCGCCGTGTGAAAGATGCCCTCCTGGTGCATCCCGGCTGGCAGCCCGCTGGCAGCCAGCGGTTCAAAGGCCTGATCGGGAATGGATGCGGCATACAATCGCGGCCAGTACTGCGCTCGCACGGCATAGCTGTTGTACGAATAGTCCGCGCCGGCGAACAGCGCCCACACGTTGTTGTCGGTTGCCTGGCCGATCAGTGCCAGGCGGATTTCGGGAGCGTGTGCGGCGGCCCTGACGGTGGAGGTGGGCGTCGACCCGGCAATCAGTGCGGGACCGGTCGCGCAGGCCGCGGCCAGGATCGCCAGCATCCACAGGCTCACAGCAACATGCGCCGCGGCAACCTGGCGCCCGTTTGATGATCGACTCACTACTGGCAGCCCTGACCCATATCGAACGCCTCGATGTTCCACAATGGATTCGCGCTCGGGTCAAGGTCGAAGTGACAAACATCCGCCCGCGCCGCGGCAACCTTCAGCCGGTAGTACAGCGGGATGGCCGGGATTTCATTGGCGAAGATCGACTGCGCCTCCTGGAATGCCTGGTCATACCGCGGTTCGCCGGGCTGTGCCAGCGATGCGGCATGGCAGGCCGCATCGTATTCGGGGTTCTTGAAGCCCGTGACATTCGTGCCGACCCAGTGATTGCCCGCATTGGGTATCCCGCTGCTCATGAACCAGTCGCATGGGGGCAGCGCGTCGTCGGTCGACATCGCGTACTCGATCAGGTCGAAGCGTCGGCCAAAAAGCAGTCCTTCCGGCCCCGGCGCGTAGACATCGTCCTGAGAGAAGTACTGCACGCTGACTCCGACGCCGCATTCCGCCAAAGATTGAGAAAGGATATCCGCGACCTGGCGCCTTTGCAGCGCCGGCGTGGAATAGTAGTTGAGTGTGAGAGGCGTTCCGGCCGGCACGTTCGCCACTGAGGCGGCCACCCTTGGCGTGGCCGGATTGCCGTCCAGATCCCGCCAACCCACCTTTTCGAGCAACTCGATTCCCGCGGCTGCATCGTGCTTGTAGGCCGGCACGCTTCCGTTGTAAAGTGGATGATCGAGGGGCACGAATGAAAGTGGGACGCTGGAGCGACCGAAGAGGACCGTCTCAACGGCTTTCTGCCGGTCCGCGCACAGCGCCAGCGCCTGTCGTGTCCGCGCATCCGCGAGCACATTGGGCCGGTCGTTCCTGGCGAGGCTTATGCCGTCGTCGTATGAGCCCGGAACGATCCCCAGTCCCAGCCATTCGATTGCCATGCCTGGGGCGATCGTGCTGCGTGCCTCACCGGATTGCTCCAGCTGGCTCAGCAAGGCCATCTGCCCGTCGAGGTGGATGCTCGGATCCAGGATGTCGCAGTGACCCGAGGTCAACTCGCTGATCGCTGCGTTCGGATCGCTGATGAACCGGAACACAACTTGCTCGAATTTTGGATACCCCTCGGCGGCCCGGAAGTAGTTTGGATTCTTGCTCAGGGTGATGTGATCGCCCGCCGCCCATTCTTCGACTCGGTACGGGCCCCAGCCTATGGGTGTGCGTGAGGCAATGTCGATCTGTGGCAACTCCGCCGGTTGGAACTGACCCCAGGCGTGCTTGGGTGCCGGTGCCCAGAAGTTGGTCATGAAGGACGTGTCGAGGTAGCCGGGCAGTCCCCACCACTGCGTTGTCGCTGCATCCGCCGCTTCGTACACCTGCGTGCGATCCACCAGGAAGCGGGATCCGATCGCCGCGGCCTCCGCCTCCAGCTCATAGGCGTACACCGAGTCGTCCGCCGTGAGGGGTGTGCCATCAGACCAGGTCACATCCGGTCGCATGCGGAAGGTTACGATCATCTGATCCATCTGCAGCGTGCTGGTCCCATCGTAGGTGACGATGCAGTCATCCCCTCTGCATGTTGATGGCCGAATGCGCAGGCCGGCCGCGAGCATGAGGGCGTTGCCCTCGGAATCGACGACCGTGTCGCCGGCCTGGACACTGACCGGCACGATCTGCACGTCGCCGTCGGCCAGGCTCGGCATCTTCTGAAGGATGACCGGCTGGTAGTCGTAGCCAAGCGTATCGATCGGACCGTCGTTGATCGCCGCCAGCACACTGCGCGCCGCGGCGTTGGGACCTCCGAGCGGATAGAGCGTGTTGGGTTCATTGCCCAGACAGATCGTCAAGCTCCGCGGTGGTACTTCCGTCGGCGTCGCCGCCAGCGTGGGGACCGCTGCTGGAGTGGGGGTCGCTGCTTTTCCGAATGGCAGCGTGCATCCGCCTAGCAGCGCGATCAACGGGGCTGCGATAATCACGGCTCGGCGCAGGCCGGGCATCGAGGGCATGGATTTCTCCTTGGTCGGGCTGGCGCGGACCACTGTGTTCGAAAGTGCAGTTCCTGCCACCGAATCCTATCCCATCCCGACCGTTCCAACAAGCGGAAGCCGACTATTCGGCCGCTTCAGGCTCTTGATCTCGAAGCCCCGAGCGGGTCGAATGGAAGGGCTGTCCTATGAAAGGGACCGCGAGCGCCCGTAGCTTCGCGGTCCCTGAAGGTTCGTGCTCGCGGCCCGATCAGCGCTTCCGTGCCGTCTTTTCCCGTCGCGTGACTCGGACCGCCAGGAAGACGGCGACTGCCACCAGTGCAGCGGCGCCCAGTATCCGCGCAGGCTCCATGAACCCGAAGGCGGCCGTCGCTGCCGAGCTCTCAGCGGTTGGCGCGGGAAGAGGTTGCAGTGACTCCGGGTGAAGTCGCAGCTGCGCCCCGTTTTCGGCGTTCAGCTCCGGCCCGGGATTCAGGCGGTTGAGCTGCACCACATAGGCCGTCACCGCCCACCCTTCTTCCTCCGTCATGCTGTTAGGTTCCTGCCAGGGCATCGTGGACTGGATGTAGGCACGCAGGTCGGCCGCGGTCTCAAACGGCGCCAGAGCTGCCGTTCCCACAACCGCCGGCGCGATGGGCAGGACGAATCCATCCGGCGGATGGTTGGCCGCATGGCACTTGGATTGCCAGCAGTTCTGGTCCTGTTTTCCCCAGGTTGCTCGCCAGGCGTCAGTTAGCCCCTCGCCCGAATGCGCGTGGCAGGCGCTGCATACCAACCGGTAGATCTCCGCGCCGCGCTGCAACTGCGTTGCGTCCGGCGGCAGGTCCACCAGGATCCATGAATCTTGATTGGTCGCCATGACCGGCATTGGAGCAGGCAGGCTCGGCCCAACCGCGGGTGAAGGCGCGTCCGCGGGTCCGCAGGCGGAAAGCAGCACCGCCCAGCTGACAAGCAGGGGCAGTGTCAGTAGAGCAAGAGTCTGGGGTTTCATGCGCAGTCCCTCAGGGCAGCGGAGGCAATATCAGCAGTCTCATTGCCGCGTGTTGCGGGCAAAAAGCACAGGATCCAGAGAGCATTTCCTGCCTCTGAATCCTGTCGTATGCCCATAATGATAGATGTATTCGCGAGCTTCCGCCTATTGCGTGCCTCGCAGCCTTGGGTCGAAGGCATCGCGTAGTCCGTCGCCCAGGAAGTTGAACGCGAACATCGTGATGGCCAGCGCCAGCGCCGGGAAGATCGCCTGGCTCGGATACGTTCGCACCACGGCTGAGCCATCCGAGATCATGGCGCCCCACGAGGGGGTTGGCGGAGTGACGCCCAGACCGATAAAGGAGAGGAACGCCTCGGTTGAGATATAGCCGGGAATCGCCAGGGTTTCATTCACGATCAGCGGGCCCAGAATGTTCGGCAGGATGTGCTTGAACATGATGCGCAGGTGGCCCGCGCCGATCGTATGGGCCGCCTCGACAAACTCCTTCTCACGTACCGAAAGCACCTGCCCGCGCGTCAGCCGAGCCATGGTCTCCCAGGCCGTCAACCCGATTCCAACAAAGATAAAGAACATGCCGCCAAGCTTGTGATCCAGCTGGCTCAGAGCATAGGCAGGCGTGCCTTCGGGAATTTCCGTCAGCGTCGAGCGGAAGAATGCCATCATTAGAATGATGAACAGCAGGCTCGGGAAGGCGTACAGCACATCCACAATCCGCATCATGATGTTGTCCACCCGCCCGCCGAAGTAGCCCGAGATGCTGCCATAGATCACGCCGACGATCAGGCTGATGAGCGGGCCGATGAATGCCACGGAGAGCGATACGCGTCCTCCGTAGACGATGCGGCTGAACAGATCCCGGCCGACGTAGTCCGCCCCGAGCGGATAGTCTTCCGACAGCACCGCGTAGGGCTTCATCGAAGGGAAGACTGATAGCAGCCACTGCGGAACCTTGTTCTGGTCCGGCAGCACTTGCACTTCAAATGACTTAAGCGCGATCTTGTCCGCAAATATGGTGACGATGATCATCAGGACGATGATCACGCCCCCCATTACTGCCGCGCGGTTGCGGACCAGCCGCCGCAGCGCGTCCTGCCACAGGCTCTCGCGCTTCTGGGTGAGGGGTATTCCGCCTGCGCCACCAAGCGGGCTGGGTTGAAGAGCCTGGGTTTGTGCCATGGGTTCTCCTTGATTTCCGGGATCCGGCGTTCTAGTCGTAGCGGATCCGCGGATCCAGGTACGCGTAGGTTAGGTCGACTAGCAGATTCGCGAGCACCAGGAACACCGCATACAACAGGATCGTGCCCATGATGATGGGATAATCGCGGTTGGTGATGCTGGTGACAAAGTATTTGCCCATCCCGGGAATCCCGAAAATGAGTTCGGTGACGAATGTGCCCGTCACCAGGGCTGCAAAGAGCGGCCCCAAGATGGTCACGACGGGGATCAGGGAGTTCTTCAGCGCGTGCTTGGTGATCACCGTGCGTTCGTGCAAACCCTTTGCCCTGGCCGTGCGGATGTAGTCCTCGCGCACGGTCTGCAGCAGGCTGGCGCGCGTCAAGCGTGCAATGATGGCCGATGAGCCCAGACCAAGCGCCACGGACGGCATGACCGCAAACCTGAAGTAGTCCCAGCCGAGGTGGGAGGGCAGGAAACCAAGCACGTAGGGCGGTTTTGAGCCCCAACCCGTCGGCGGCAGCCATTTCAGGTATACCCCGAACAGCCACACGAGAACCGGTCCCAATACGATCACCGGCACCGAGACGCCGAAAATTGCCAGCGCCATACCGGCGTAGTCGTAGGCTGTGTTTTGTCTCAGCGCCGCCAGGATGCCAAGCGGCATGCCGATCACCAGCGACACGCTCAGGGCCATGACCCCCAGTTGCGCCGAAACAGGCAGGTTGGCCCGGAAAACATCATTCACAGTGCGGCTGCGGGAATGCATGGAAGGCCCGAAGTTCATCCAGCGGAACCAGGCAGGACCGACCTTGAAACTGATCAGAAAGTCGTCCATCAGTGAATTGGTCGGCGGAGTTGTGGTAAAGCGCGGGATCATCGTGTTGTAGAGATAATCCACGTACTGCCGCCACAGGGGGTCGTCCAGGTGATAGCGCTCATTGAGGATCTTGATGGTCTCCGGGGGAAGCGCCTTCTCGCGGCTGAAGGGCCCGCCGGGCACTCCGTGCATCAGCGCGAAGGTAATGAAGGAAACCACCAGCACGACCACGAGCATGTACAGAAACCTGCGAATCACGTAACGGCCCATTGAGTGTCTCCTGCCGAGGACCTACCGGTGAGATATCGGATTCTGCAGGCGTCGAACGCCGGGATCAGGCTCAACGCCTGGAAAATCAGATCGCTTTCGCAGCCGGTTGTGTCTGTTCAGACACGGGGTAGAGAGGGGAGCAGCGCTCCCCTCTCTATGCTTCGATTCTTGAGGCTTAGCTTAGTGGGGCAAGATATCCCACTTCTCCCAAGCTTGGCGATCAGTCGACCCGTAGGTGCGGGTGATGTAGGGCTTGGTCAGGTCCAGGTCGGTGTACCAGTAGATCGGGATCATGACCGCATCCGTGCTTACGAGGATCTCCTCGGCCTGCGCGTACAACTCGACGCGCTTGGCGGGATCGGTCTCACTCGCGGCCTGTTTCACCAGGTCCTCATACTCCTGATTGAACCAGAAGACGCCACCGCTCGGCTTGCCGTCCGTGTACGGGTTGTTCGAGCCGTTTGCGGCCCACACCTCGCGGTCAAAGTTGTTGGCATCCGGATAGTCTTGGCACCAGCCGAGGCGGAAGATCTGCGGCGTGCCTGCCCCCTTGACGGTCTCAAGGTACACGGCCCATTCCTGGTTCACAACCTTGACGTTGACGCCCAGGGTGTCCTTCCACATCTGCTGAATGGCCTCAGCGATGCGCTGATGGCCGGAGCTCGTGTTGAACATCAGGGTCAGGTCAAGCTGGTCGGCCGTCTGCTTGGTCTCGTCCAGGTAGGCCTGCAGTTCGGCTTTGGCGCCCGCAGGATCGGACTTGATGCCCAGATCCGGGTGGTCGGCCATGGTCGGTGCGCCGGCCAGGCCGGGGCGGGCAAACCACTGGGCAGGCTCTTGGCCGCCCTTGGTCACGTTGTCGATCAGCGCCTGGCGATCAACCGCCATGGAGAGGGCGCGGCGGACGCGCACGTCGCTGACGATCGGAGCCGTCGTGTTGAAGCCGTAGAAGTACGTGCACAGCGACGGAGCCGCATTGAACTCTGCCGAAAGCGTTGGATCGGCTTTGATGCGGTCGAGGTCAGCCAGGGGGACGTCCTTAACGAAATCCAGATTCCCTGCCTCGTATTCCGCCAACTGCGCGGTCGCATCGATCATCAGAAGGTGGATTTGGTCGATCTTGGGGCTCGGGATGGCGTCGCTTCCAGGCCAGAAGGGGTTCTTGATCAGGGTCATCTCTGAGTCGTGCACCCACTCGGACATGGTGTACGGGCCGTAGCTCTGGAAGAAGCCGGGCTCGGTCCAGCGCTCGCCGCGGGCCTCAACGCCACCGTCGCAATCACCCTCGATCACCCACTTGGGCTGGGGTCGGGCGACCCACAGACCGGCGATCTGGTTGTTGTAGGCAGTGGGCTCCAGGAAGGTGAGCTGCAGTGTGTAGTCATCCACAACGGTCACGCCGACGGTCGTGAAGTCCTCCGTCACACCGTTGTTGAAGTCAGCCGCGCCCTTCAGCACAAAGTCGAGCAGGTAGGCATACGGCGAAGCCGTTGCAGGCAGCAGATGGCGCTGAATGCCGTAGGCGAAGTCATTGGCATTCACCATGCGGTCGGCGGAGCCGTCGCAGGTCTTGACCGTCTCCACCTCGGTGCCGTTCCAGCGTACCCACGGCACATCGTTGCGCATGTGGAAGGTCACCGTCTGGGTGCCGTCGTCGTTGGTAACAGCCTCCCACTCGGTCGCCATACCGGGCTCGAGCAGGTTGGTCACCTCGTGCAGGTGCGTGAGGCCGATGAACGTTTCCTCGATCACCTGGATCGAGCTGGTGTCCTCCGCCACGGCGGGATCAAGCGAGGGCACATCGCCGGAGCCTGAGAAGGTGCCCATCATCACTTTCGGGCCCATCTCTTCGGGCGCGGCAGGCGCGGCGGGAGCGACCGGCGCAGCAGGGGCGGGTGCTTCAGGGGCGGCGGCAGGTCCGCACGCCGTCAGGAGCATGCTGATCGCGATCAGCAGTCCCAGAAGCATGTAAGTTTTACGCATTGTTTACTTCTCCTCGTGAGTAGTTCATGGTTTGTCGACTAGCAAACGAACTGCGACATGCATTGTGTGTTTTGCCTGCGATCACCTCCTTTCGACTTGCCCCTAGACGAATTGGTCGGCGAAATGACAGGCCACGAAGTGACCTGGTTTCAACTCCCGGAATGCTGGCCTACTCTCGGCGCACGCAGCCTGCGCTATGGGGCAACGTGTACGGAATCGGCATCCTGACGGCGGATTGGTGGCGGTGGGTACATCGCCCTGCAAGATAGTGCGCTTGCGCTGGCTCTCGGCAAAGGGGTCAGGGATGGGCACTGCGGAGAGCAGGGCCTGGGTGTACGGGTGCAGCGGGGAAAGGTAGATTTCATCCCGGGTCGCGATTTCGACGATCACGCCCAGGTACATCACCGCCACCCGGTCGCTGATATGCCGTACCATCGACAGGTCGTGCGCGATGAACAGGTACGTCAGATTGAATTGTTGCTGGAGCTCCTCCAGCAGGTTCACAACCTGTGCCTGAATGGATACATCCAGGGCCGAGATTGGCTCGTCGCACACGATGAACGATGGCTGCAGCGCCAGGGCGCGTGCCACCCCGATGCGCTGGCGCTGTCCGCCTGAGAATTCATGTGGGAAACGGTTCGCGAATGAGGGGCTGAGGCCCACCAACTCCAGCAGGTGCTCCACGCGCTGCTCCACGTCCTTCCCGCTGGCTATCTGGTGAACCACCAGTGGTTCCCCGACGATCTCGCTGATCGTCATGCGCGGATTGAGGCTGGCATACGGATCCTGGAAGATCATCTGCATCTTGCGCCGCATCTTCCGCAGATCATTGCCCTTCAGCTGGACCAGATCAACGCCATCGAACATGACGCTGCCGGACGTCGGCCGGTAGAGTTGCAGGATTGTGCGGCCGGTAGTGGACTTGCCGCAACCTGACTCGCCCACCAGCCCCAGCGTTTCGCCCTGGTGCACGTCGAATGAAATGCCATCGACCGCGCGCACCGCGCCCACCTGCCGCTGGATTACGATGCCCTGATGGATCGGAAAGTGCTTGACCAGATCCTCGACGTGCATCAGCACATTGTTGGAGCTCATCGGCGTTCTCTCCCCGTCTTCGTGTCCACCCAGCAGGCGATGCGGTGCTCCTTCTCAACGCCGACCGGCTCCAGCGGCGGATTCTCCTTCCAGCAGTGCTCCATCGCATACTTGCAGCGCGGGGCGAAGGGGCAGGATTTGGGTATCGCCATCAGGATCGGGGGCAGTCCGTCGATCGATGCCAGCCGCGTATGCTCTTTCTCGTCCACCCGCGGCAGGCTTCCAATGAGCCCTATCGTGTAAGGATGCCGCGGATTTGCGTACAGCTCCTTGACCGGCGCCTCCTCAATGATGTAGCCGCCGTACATGACCAGCACGCGGTCCGCCAGCCCGGCGATCACGCCCAGGTCGTGTGTGATCCATATGATCGCCATGCCGAGCTCGTCCCGCAGGCGCTTCACCAACTCAATGATCTGGGCCTGGATCGTCACATCCAGCGCGGTGGTCGGCTCGTCCGCGATCAGGATCTGTGGCGAGCAGGAGAGTGCCATGGCGATCATCACCCGCTGCCGCATTCCGCCGGAGAACTGATGCGGATAGTCGTTCAGCCGGTCCTTGGCTTTTGGAATGCCCACCAGTTCCAGCAGCTCGGCGGAGCGTCCACGGGCTTGATTGCGGTTCATGCCCACGTGCAGCATCAGCGGCTCTTCAAGCTGCTGCCCGATGGTCAGCACAGGATTTAGCGAGGTCATCGGGTCCTGGAAAACCATGCTGATCTGAGACCCGCGCACGAAGCGGATCTCTTCATTCGTCATCTTGAGGAGATCTTGCCCGAAGAACTTGGCTGTCCCCTCCATGATCTTGCCCGGCGGCGTCGGGATCAGGCGCAGTAGCGACATAACCGTGACGCTCTTGCCGCAGCCGCTTTCCCCAACCATGCCGAGTGTTTCTCCTTCCTTCAGGCCGAAGGAGATGCCGTTTACAGCATGCACCACTCCCTGCTGAGTTCTGAAGCGGGTATCAAGTCCCTGGACATCGAGCAGCAGATCGGCCATGCACGCAGTCCTTTATTGAGGCGTTTGGGTATGTGCACCGATGGGTAGTCGCAGCGCGTGGGCGAAGGTTATGCAGAGATTCCCTTGAAGGTCAACGAAACGCCCATGCTTGACGCAGCCCAGACCATCAGGAAGTATGCTAAATCACCCAATATCCATGACAATCATCGCCATCTCCCTCGATAGTCAGGCAAAACCGCTGCCCGAGCTCTCGTCCAATCCGCCACTCCGGATGACAGTGCGCCGCGAGGCCGAAAGGCAGACGCAGCGAGGATCCGGATGGAATCGGTGTTTGCTGGTATTCTCGGATGGCGGCCTGCGCTGGGCACGTGGATCGCTGATGAGTGAACTTCGGCGTTCAGCATGAACCATGGAATGTGCCCAACAGCCGATAGGATTATACCGCGTTTCACAAACAGTCAATCGCGGCGGCAACCCTTGCCCCGCCGGCGGCAGGCATCCTTGCAGTGGCCCGATGTCCACCTCTCCGTGGGTTTCGTTGACATGACCTGCCCCGAACGGTAGAATGATCACGCACGATATCTCCCTGAGAAGATAGGAGGAGCAATGCTTAAGGAATTCCGAGAGTTCATCATGCGGGGCAACGCGGTTGACCTTGCTGTCGGCGTCATCATAGGCGGCGCATTTGGCAAGATCGTTTCCTCCCTCGTTTCCGATGTGATCATGCCGCCCATCGGTCTGCTATTGAACGGCATGGACTTCTCCAACCTTTTTGTATCCCTTACCGGTCAGCCCTTTGCCACGCTGGCCGAGGCCCAGGCCGCCGGCGCGCCAACTCTCAACTATGGCAACTTCATCAACGCGGTCATTGACTTCATCGTCATTGGGCTGGTGATCTTCCTTCTGATTCGCGCCATCAACCGTATGCAGAAACCCGCTCCGGCGGCCCAACCCGCGACCAGGGATTGCCCGTTCTGCTTCAGCCTCATCTCCCTCAAGGCCACCCGCTGCCCCAACTGCACTTCGCAGCTGTAGGCCCGCCGGCAGCTGCTCGGATGCTCGGGAGTGCCGCGAGTTGCGGCCTCCTGCTTTGCCGAATCCAGTCGTTCCCCAAATGAACTTCCTCGACAGTCTCAATCCTCAACAGCGCAAAGCCGTCGCCGCAGGCGCTGGGTCCGTGCTGGTGCTTGCCGGCCCTGGCTCCGGAAAGACCCGCGTCCTCACCCAGCGCGTCGCCTATCTCATGGCTGAGCAGCACGTTCCTGCCTACCGCATCATGGCCGTCACATTCACCAACAAGGCTGCCAGGGAGATGCAGAGCCGTGTTGAGAAGCTGCTCGGCCGCGACGCCACCCAGGGAATGTGGCTCGGCACGTTTCATGCCATCTGCGCACGTCTTCTGCGGCGGGAGGCCTCGCTGCTGCCCCTCGAGGCGAACTTCGCCATTTTCGACCAGGACGATCAGGAGCGCCTTGTCAAGGGCGTCCTGCGTGATTTCAACCTGGATCCGAAGCTCTACCGTCCCTCCAGCATGCTGACCGCCATTGGCAATGCCAAGAACGAGCTCATACTTGCAGAGGACTATCCGGTCGGTACGTACCGGGATGAGGTGGTCAAGCGCATCTACACCGAATACCAGAAGCGGCTGGTGACCAGCAACGCTGTGGACTTCGACGATCTGCTTGTCTATGCGGCGCATCTGCTGCAGGAGAACCCCGCCCTACGCCGGAAATACTCGGAGCGCCTTGAGCATGTGCTGGTGGACGAGTTCCAGGACACGAACTCGGCCCAGTACGCGCTCGTCAAGCATCTTTCTTCGATACACAACAACCTCTTTGTCGTGGGCGATCCGGATCAATCCATCTACCGTTGGCGCGGCGCCGACTGGCGCAATGTCCAGCGCTTCGAACAGGACTATCCGGATGCGCAGGTTATCCTGCTGGAGCAGAACTATCGCTCCAGGCAATCCATCCTGGATGCGGCCATGGGTGTGATCGATCGGGCCGCCAATCGCCGGCGCAAGCAGCTCTTCACCGAACGCGGTGCCGGGGAGAAGGTTCAATACTATGAGGCCCCGGACGACTATGCAGAGGCCTCCTTTGTGGTTGATAGCATTGTGCAGCTCGTCGCCAGCCGCCAATTCGAACCTCGCGATTGCGCCGTGATGTATCGCACCAACGCGCAATCCCGCCTGCTGGAGGAGGCCTTCCTGCAGGCGCGCCTTCCGTATCGCCTGGTGGGTGCCCAGCGATTCTATGGGCGGCGTGAGGTCAAGGACGTGATCGCCTTCCTGCGCCTGGTGCACAATCCGGCGGATGAGGCCACGCTGGACCGCATCCTCAATGTTCCGCCTCGCGGTGTGGGGGAAAAGACCCTGCTTGCCCTGCATGGGGTCGCCCGTCAGCATCAGACCTCTGCCGGAATCGTCTTGCTGGATCTGGCGCGCGGCGTCGAGTCGCCCTACTGGGCCAGTTTCGTGGGGCGCAGCGTTGTGTCGCTGGCCGACTTCGGCGCCTCGCTCGCTGGCTGGATCGCCGCCGCGCCCTCGCTCACGGTCCCGGAGCTCTTTGACCGTATCCTCAAGGATCTCAGCTACAAGGCCTACATCGACGACCAATCCGAGGAGGGTGAGGACCGCTGGGAGAATGTGCAGGAGTTGCGGCGCCTCGCCCTGGACTACTCCAGCCGCACACTGACGGAGTTCCTGGAAAATGTGGCCTTGGTCTCCGACCAGGACACCATCAAGGACGAAGTCAATGCCCCCACGCTGCTGACGCTGCACGCCGCAAAAGGCCTGGAGTTCGGTGCGGTCTTCATCACAGGGCTCGATGACGGCATCCTGCCTCACAGTCGCTCATTCGATGATCCCGAGCAGATGGAGGAGGAACGCCGCCTGCTATATGTGGGAATCACGCGGGCCCGGGACAGGCTGTATCTGGTTCGAGCCCTGCAGCGCGGCGGGCGCGGCTACGCCCAAGAGTCATATCCGTCGCGCTTTCTGGATGACATCCCCGATAACCTTCTGGTAGGACGGGCATCAGCGCGCACGGGCGCCGGTGGCGGCATGCATCGCCGTCCTGCCGAGACGCTTTGGAGCGCTGCCTCCGTCCGGGCGCAGCCCGCGCCCCTCGTCGAAGTCCGATATCCTGCTGGCGCTCGCGTGCGACATCCCATGTGGGGCGAGGGAATTGTGTTGAACAGCCGCATTCAGGATGCCGACGAGATCGTCGATGTCGTTTTCGAGAGCGTGGGCCTGAAGAAACTGGCAGCGAGCCTCGCCAACTTGGCCGTTATCTGACCTGGCTCGCCGGCTGTGTTCACGGGCGGCGCGACGGCTCCCCCTTGGCACAGGAGTGAACATGGACTACGTGAACTTGGGCAGGACCGGCCTGAAGGTGTCCCGGCTCTGCCTGGGCATGATGACCTACGGGTCCAAGGCTTGGCGCGAGTGGATCCTGGAGGAAGACGACGCCAGGCCGTTTGTTAAGCGAGCCCTGGATGCCGGCATCAACTTCTTCGACACGGCCGACGTCTATTCGCTGGGCGCCAGCGAGCAGGTACTTGGCAATCTGCTTCGGACCCTGGGCGTCAAGCGCGATGATCTGGTCATCGCTACCAAGGTCTATCACCCAATGAGCGACGACGTGAACGATCGCGGGCTATCGCGCCGGCACATCCTGAGGTCAATCGATCGCTCCCTGCAGCGGCTGCAAATGGACTACGTGGACCTGTACCAGATCCATCGTTGGGACGACGAGACGCCCATCGAAGAGACCATGGAGACTCTGAACGACGTGGTAAGAGCGGGGAAGGCCCGCTACATCGGCGCCTCCTCAATGTACGCCTGGCAGTTCAGCAAGGCGCAGTACATCGCCCAGCTGCGCGGCTGGACCCGTTTTGCCTCCATGCAGAATCATTACAACCTTATCTATCGCGAGGAGGAGCGCGAGATGATACCGTGTTGCATCGACCAGGGTGTGGCGCTCATCCCGTGGAGCCCCATGGCCCGCGGCTTCTTCGCGGGAAATCATCGCACAGGGGATTGGGGCGACACCCTGCGGGCCAGGACCGATACGTTCGGTCAGAGCATGTACTACCGCGATGAGGACTTCATCGTGGCCGATCGCGTGCAGCAGCTGGCGAAGAAGCGCGGTGTGAGCGGTCCGCAGATCGCGCTGGCTTGGGTGCTCGGAAAGCCGTTTATCACTAGCCCAATCGTCGGCGCCAGTCGCATGGCGCATCTGGAGGAGGCCGTTGCCGCCCTGGACATCCATCTCTCACCTGAGGAAGTCAGGGAGCTCGAGGAGCCGTACCAGCTCCACCCGATCCTGGGCCACACGTAGACCCATGCTCCGACTGATCTATCGGCTCTACCAGTTCTATCTTTTCATCGCCCGTCCGCTGACATTTGGGGTGCGCGTCATGCTGGTCCGGGACGGCGAGGTTCTTCTCGTCCGGCAGACCTACTTGGACGGCTGGTTCATTCCCGGCGGCCGCATCGAGAGGGGCGAGACCCTCGAGCAGGCCGCGCGCCGCGAAGTGCGCGAAGAGGTGGGCGCGGAATTGAGGAGCATATCCCTGCTGGGGGTCTACTCGAACTTCAGGGAATGGAAGAGCGACCACAACATCCTTTTCCACTCGGACGATTTCACGCAGTCCGGCGGCCACGATCGTGAGATTGCCGAGATGCGCTACTTCCCACTGGACTCCCTGCCTGCAGGCTTGTGGCCGGGGCACCGCCAGCGACTCCAGGAGTACAGGCGCGATCAGAGGGGTGAGCAGGCGTCGGCCTGCCCTCGTTTTGGGGAGTGGTAGAGAAATCCATCGACGCGCCGGATCCCCGCCCATTTGCCGGCACAGGTAGAATACGAGCATGGCCGAATCCTTGAAGATCGTCCTTCCGATGGCTGGCTGGGGTACGCGCATGCGGCCCCATACGTGGAGCAAGCCCAAGCCGCTCATTGCCGTGGCGGGGCGGACTGCGTTGGATCACCTGATCGATGTGTTCGCCTCGCTGCCCGATCGGCAGCGTGCCGAGTTCGTCTTCATCCTGAGTCCCTATCTTGGGGAGCTGCAGATCCCCAGGTTCATTGAGCAGCACTACCCTTCCATCACGGCCCACTACGTCATCCAGGCCGAGATGAAAGGCCAGTCGCACGCGCTCTACCTCGCACGAAAGTACATGGCCGGCCCTGTGATCTCCTGCTTCTCGGACACGCTCATCGAGACGGACTTCTCCTTCCTGGTGCACGAGAAGGCCGATGGGGTCATCTGGGTCAAGGCCGTATCCGATCCGCGCCGCTTTGGTGTGGCGGAAGTGAACACCGAAGGCTGGGTGACGCGCCTCGTCGAAAAGCCACAGTCAGTCGACAACAACCTGGCGCTTGTGGGTTGCTACTACTTCCGCCGCGGTGAGGATTTGATGAGCGCCATCGAGGAGCAGATGCAACGGAATGTCCAGCTAAAGAACGAGTACTTTCTCGCTGATGCCGTGAACATCCTGTTGGAGCGCAAGGCGCTTCTCCGCCCGCAACGGGTTGATGCCTGGCTGGATACCGGTACCGTGGAAGCTACCTTGGGCACCAATCGCTACATGCTCGAGAGGGCCTGGCACATCTCACCGCATGCCGCCCCGAGACCCGGGGTGCAGATCCGTCCCCCGGTCCACATCCACGAGTCGGCTCAAATCGAGGCCTCGGTCATCGGCCCCTACGTATCCCTCGGACCCAACTGCCGTGTTTTCGGCAGCCGCATAGAGGACAGTATCCTGGAGGCCGGTTGCCACATAAAGAACGCCGCCATCAAAGAGTCGTTGATCGGTGCACGGGCAACGGTCGAAGGCCGCGGACTTAAAGAGGTCCTTACCCTCAATATCGGCGACGACAGCACCGTCCGGTTGGATCCTGCTCGTCGCGCAAAGAATGCATCGACTGCGCACGGGGAGTAACGGCAGTCCACTATCATTTTTCCAGCATAACCGATAGAATCGAAGCACACCGCCGTAAAGACGATCTTATCGGCTGAGACCCCACTTTGGACACAGTTGAGTGCCGTTCTGACTCTGAGTACGCCGAGCGCCCGCTGGCGCTCACTTGGCAGGGCCAGTGGCTGGAGATCGCGGAGATCATCGCTACCTGGCGCGGACCTGGCGAGAAGGGCTTTCGCATCAAGACCGTGAAAGGCACGGCGTTCGACTTGGCCTACCACGAGATCCCCGACGAATGGCAAGTATGGCCGGTCTAGGAGGCTCAATGGTGAAGGTGAAGCCCGCGGTTCACAAACTGTCAGATACCGGACGTATCGCCCGGCGGGTTGCCAGTCTTAAGCCCTCTGGCATCCGCAAATTCTTCGATATCGCTGCCACAATGCAGGATGTGATTTCGCTCGGCATCGGCGAGCCGGACTTCACCACGCCAGAGCCCATTTTGCAGGCAGGCGTGCGTTCGCTCCAAAGCGGGCAGACCCACTATACGTCCAACCACGGAAAGCTCCAGCTTCGGCAGGCGCTGGCCGCCCATCTGGAACGCTTGTACGGCGTGCGCTACGACCCGGTCGAAGAGATGGTCATCACCGTGGGTGTCTCCGAGGCGCTGTATCTGACCATGACCGCGCTGCTCGATCCGGACGATGAGGTCATCATACCCACGCCCTGTTTCGTCTCGTATCAGCCGGAAGTGATCCTGGCCGGCGGCGTCCCGGTAGAAATTCCGACCCGCATGGAAGACAACTTCCAGGTCGATCCGGATCGCATCCGCAAGGCGATCACGTCGCGCACCAAGGCGATCTTCGTCGCCTATCCCAGCAACCCAACAGGGGCGGTGGCCAGCCGTGAAGTGCTGATGGAGATCGCGCGCATCGCCGAGGAGCACGATCTCATCCTGATCTCGGATGAGATCTACGACCGGCTGGTATATGATATCGAGCACGTATGCGTGCCTTCTTTCGGTGAAGACACGCGCCGGCGGACCGTGCTGCTGGGCGGATTCTCAAAGGACTACGCCATGACCGGCTGGCGTATCGGCTACGCGGCCGGCCCGGCTGACATCATCAAAGGGATGGTGCGCATCCACCAATATAGCGTCATGTCCGCGCCCACCACCGCGCAGGATGCCGCCCTCGAGGCGCTGGCTTCCGGCGAACAGCATGTTCGACAGATGGTGGCAGAGTATGATCGCCGCCGCCGGCTGATGGTCGCAGGCTTCAATCGCCTGGGCCTCACGACGTTCGAGCCGCGCGGCGCCTTCTACGCCTTTCCGAGCGTCTCAGCCTCGGGCATGGATGACGAGACCTTTTGCCAGAAGCTGCTCGAGGAAGAACGCGTTGCGATTGTGCCGGGCAACTCCTTTGGCCCGGGTGGCGAGGGATTCGCGCGGGCGTGCTATGCCACCGCGTACGAAAAGATTGAGGAGGCCCTGAGGCGCATCGAGAGCTTCATGAGCCGCTACGGCTGATCCAGGGCCGGCGCCGGCGCGCTTTCTTAGATGTTCCCCAGGAGCACCGCGACACAACACCGGACGGAACAACCGATGAGCGATAGTCAGTTCGAAAAAGGCCTCATCCGGGCAGGAGCGCAGGCCGTGTCCGATCAGGACATCGTGAAGGTCGTTGCCAAGTCCGCGGAGATCAAGAAGAAGTTTCGCCCCGGCGGGCCGCTGCAGCGATTCATCGTCGATGGACAGCTCCTGATCGGCATGATCCGGGATTACTGGGCGGGCCGCTATCGCCAGGTGCCGGTGGGCGTGATCGGTGCTGTTGTTTTCACCCTGCTCTACGTCTTCAACCCCTTGGACCTGATTCCGGACGTCCTGCCGATCGTCGGGCAGATCGACGATGCCGCCCTGGTGGCCGCCTGCCTGATGCTGGTGGAGCATGATCTGCGCGCCTACGGTGCGTGGAAAGCGGGGCGCGACGAGCCCCCGGCGCTGCCTCCAGGCTCCACGGACTCTCGGAAGTAAAGCCCCTTCGCAGCGTTCGACTGGCAATCCGGTCACCGTGGCCATGCAGGAGGGCCGGCAATTGTGCTTGGGCCGTTTGCCTCGGTGCTGAGTGCAGGGATTGGGCCAGGTGCTGCACTTCAGTTGTGCCCGGTCTTGTGGTTGAATCTCATACGTGATGGATCCCAAGACACTCCGCCTCCTCGAATACGACAAGATCCTCGCCCGCCTCGCCGGCTGCTGCGATTTCTCGGCCTCGGCTGAGCTGGCGCATGCCCTGCAACCCACGAGCAATCATGGGGAGGCCGTGCGTTGGCTCGCGGAGACCACCGAGGCACGCTTGCTTCTATCCACGCGGGACCTAACCATTGGCGGAGCGCATGACATTCGGCCCGCCGTGGAACTGGCGGCGCGTTCAGGTGTACTTGATCCCCAAGCCCTCCTTGACGTTAGATCCACGCTTGTTGCCTGCCGCGACCTGAAGAAATCCCTGGAACATGCCCAGGAGCAGGCCCCGCATCTGGCACAGACAGCCGCCGGACTGCCCGAGACCTACGGCATTGTGGACGCCATAACGCGGATCCTTTCGGAGCGCGGCGAGGTCCTGGATTCTGCCTCGCCGAAGCTGGCCGACATCCGGCGCAGCCTGAGGGCGGCGCGCGACCGGCTCATGTCGCGCCTTCAGCGCTATCTGACCGAGTCCGGCAACAAACTTCAGGAACCCATCATCACCCAGCGCGACGGCCGCTACGTGATCCCCCTGCGCGCGGAATTCAAGGGACAGATCAAGGCCATTGTCCACGACCAGTCTGCATCGGGCGCCACGCTCTTTGTGGAGCCGCTCCCCGTCGTAGACCTCAATAATGAAGTGCGCGAGCTCGAACTGGCAGAGCGGGATGAGGAGCGCAGGATCCTCGCCGAGCTCTCGGCCCTTGTCGGGCAGCACGCCGTCGAACTAAAGCATGGCATTGAGAACCTGGCCGTGCTTGACCTGGCATTCGCCAAGGCCAAGTACGCCGAGATGCTCAGGGCCAGCGAGCCGGTGCTGCGCGATCTGCGCCGCCCCGCCGGCAAGCAGGCCGCCGAGCACCTCAGTCTGGAGTCCTCGGAGGCAGTCTCGGTCCGGCTCCTGCATGCGCGGCATCCGCTCCTCGAACCTTCAGCAGTTGTCGCCATCGACGTTGATCCCCCCGCAGGCATGCGTGCCGTCGTGATCACTGGGCCCAACACAGGCGGCAAGACCGTGACACTCAAGACGGTCGGCCTGCTCGTGCTCATGGCGCAGAGCGGCCTGCATATTCCGTCTCAGAGCGGCTCGGAACTGCCGTGCTTCGACGCTGTCTACGCCGACATTGGCGACGAGCAGTCTATCGAGCAGTCGCTGAGCACGTTCAGCGGCCATATCATGAATATCATCCATATACTAAAACACGCTGATGCCAGCGCCCTGGTCATCCTGGATGAGCTCGGTGCCGGCACAGACCCGCAGGAAGGCGCGGCCATCGCCCGTGCCATCCTGGGCCATCTGATCCAGCGCGGCGTGACCACCTTTGTCGCCACGCACTTTCCCGAGTTGAAAACCTTTGCCCACGGCACGCCTGGGGTGGTCAACGCCTCCCTGGAGTTCGATGTTCAGACGCTCCGCCCAACGTATCGCCTCACCATTGGCCTGCCCGGCAGGTCGAACGCCCTGCTTATCGCCCAACGCCTTGGCCTTGAACCACGGATCATCGCGGCCGCCCGGGAACACATCGACCCGGCGGATCTTCGCGCGGATAAGCTCCTGGACGACATCCGCAAGGAGCGCAACCGCACCTCGCGCGAACGCGAGAAGCTGGAAAAGGCCCGTCAGCACACCGAAGAACGGGAACGCGAGCTTGAAGCCGAATTGCAGAAGGTCGAGGACCAGCGACGCGAGGTTCTGGCGCGCACCCGCGCCGAAGGCGAGCTCGAGGTCGCCGTGCTCCGTCAGAACATCGAAACGCTCAAGGCGCGGCTGAAAAAAGCCAGGCAGCCCTTGGAGGCGCTGCGTGATATTGAGTCCAAGGCTGAGACCATCCAGGAATCCATCCAGGCGCCCGTGGAGCGGCGGTCGACCGGCGCCGGGGCGCGGGCCCCGCTGGCCTTCGCACTCGGGGAGCGCGTCTTTGTTCCAGAACTGAAATCCGAGGGAATCATCACGACCTTGGCTGAAACGGAGGCCGAGGTGCAGATAGGCAGCCTCCGCGTCCGCACCAAGCTCTTGGACCTGCAGCATAGGAGAGCTGGCACCGTTGTCGCTTCTGCGGATTCGAGCGCCAACCTGCTATCGAATCGTGCTCCTGATCTAGCCGCAGCCAAGAGTCCTGTGGTCACCGGCAGCCGGAATACGCCACCTGGCATGGAGGTCAACCTCCGAGGAGAACTGGTCGAGGATGGCCTGGATCAACTGGAACGTTACCTTGAGAAGGCCTACGGCGCCGGGTTGCCGTTCGTACGCATCATCCACGGGAAGGGGACCGGCAGGATGCGCGACGCGGTGCGATCGGCCTTGAAAGCGAATCCCTACGTCTCGTCTTTCGAGGAAGCCCACGATAACGAAGGTGGCGCTGGGGTCACCATAGCCAGGCTCGCGAGCGGATAACTGCTTGCTGAATCGGCAAGCACGACTCGCAGGGTCGCCCTTATCCCTTCCCGGCCGAGATCACGCGTTGGGTGGGCGGGCCTGCCTTGCAGTTTGGTGCAGGCCTTCCCCCGGCCCGTTCTATCGAGACCACCTCGGCTCATCCCGCCACATCCGCCCGAACTCCAGGATCCGCAGTCGAATATGGGAGGCCCCTGGGTCCGCCTCTGGTCGCCGCTCTTTGATCAGCTGCATTGCCGCTTCCGGCGAGAATCCCTGCGCGATCAAAATGGCCGCTGCCATCGCCACGCTCCGGTGGCGCCCGCGCGAACAGTGGGTATAGACGCGGCCACCACTGCCGATCACCTGCAACGCTGCCCGTGTTCCCTGCATCAAGGCCGTGGTCGGGATGGGCGCAAGTGGGCTGTCGAAGGTGCGCAGCCTTAGGTATTGCAGCGCTGGGTGTTCTTCTGCCGGCGGACGACCCCGCCACAGGCGCATGTTGATAACCAGTCGCACGCCCATGTCGTGCAACCGTTCGAAGTCCCGAAGCCGCGGTGTGGTGCCGATGAAGATATCGTCGGTGATTCGCGAGAAGTTCATCGCCTCACTGCCCGTGTTGCGGGCGCAATTGGTACACGTCGCCCGCGTCGCTCGTGAATAGCGCCTGAACGTCGGCAATCGCCTCAAGTTCAGCAGGCCCGTAGTCGTACTCATACGGATTGGGCTCGACCCAGAGCAGGAACACGGCTTCGCCGGATTCGAACAGCTCAGATCTGAAGCCACCAAGCGGCATCTCGACGGTTCCGTACGGACCCGTTGTCCTGCGGGGAGCCGGCCGTGCCGCATGCCGCGTGTTGAAGGCAACCCCATCGGGCTCGTTGCTGAAAAGCACGTAGTCGCCCTGCGGCCGGTGGTCCTCCCAGAACCCCAATGCCGGATTCTGGCGCCATCGAATATTATTGAAGGCGTTCTCTCCCCCCACTGTGCCGCTGGCGCGCGACTCGAGGATCATTGGATACGTGGTATGCAGCGCCGCACCTGCCAGTGACGTGAGTGCGAGGTAGCAAGCCGCCGCCCCCAAGGTCTGGAGCACAGCGGAACTCGCCCCTCTCGCCCGACGCAGGATGCCGTCCACGGCTGCAACGGGCAGGCAGATCAATGGAATGTATAGGGGCAGTAGAAATCGCCCCCCGAGCTTGTTGAAGTAGGCAATTGAGGCTGAGCCGAAGATGGCCAGGGCATAGCACAAGCCATATAGAAGGAGGGGCAGGAGATAAGGCCAGGGATCTGATCTCCCTTCCTGCCCATGTGTAGTCCGCGGGGCCGTGGATCGGCCGGGCCGGCGTGCAAAGATAAGGGCCGTGGCAGCCAGAGCCACGAATACCAGCCAGAGGATTTCGATTTGAAGTTCCAATCCCTGCTTGGCAGACCTTGGGCTAAGAAACCATTCGAGTATTGATCTTGAAAACCAGCTGAAATTCTCGGCTAGGCTTATTGGGTCGCGTCGCGTGTAAAGCTGCGATGTGATGGCCAGCCACATCCCCATTGGAGCCGTAGTACCGCACAGCAGCGCGCCGTTTCCCAGTCGTCGCCCCAGTCTTCCCGGTCCGAGGGCTGCTATTGTGAGAGCGGCCGTCGCCACGGCGGCCACACCCAGATAGCGCTGCAGGGTTGCCAGCAGCGAAACGGCGGCAACTGCCACGAATGCCCCTCCCGAACCGGACTCGACGTAGTGTCCCGTGAGGACTATCAACAAAACGACCAGGAACAGATGCACGTAGTCTGATCCGACCATGCCGAAGGCAATGACCACGACCGATCCGACCTGCGCCAGCACTGTCGCGGCGATAGATAGGCCAAAATTCTCATTGAAGATCCGGACGAAAAGGACCGCCAGTGAGAACGCAAGCCCGAGAAACGCCACGGCCTGGATCAGGCCGGCGGCTGTGAGAACATCCAGTCCGCCTATCCGGTGCACCAATGCCAGCAGCACGGGATACAGAGGTGGCCACAAGATCAGGAATTTCCCGTCATAGGATGTCAGTCCGTTGCCCGACGCAAGATTGAGGCCTCCGAATAGTAGATGCACTGCGTCCGTGGAAACCCCGAGCCCGTATTTTGATATACTGAACCATAAGACCAGCCCCCACAACATTTGGAGAGCCATCAGCACGGCCAGCTTTGGTCGTTCTTTCCATGGCATTGGACGGCATTGTATCACTCGGGATTGCATCGACCCCGCGTGCAGGCAAACGCATATGCTCTTTGTCGTCCCCGTTCCGGCTGACGGCGAAAATCGACTACGTATGTCATTGGAATCGCTCATCGAGCTCTGGCGCACCGATCCGCTTACTGCCCCCAATTTCGCAGTCTGGCGCACGCTGCCGCCGCGGCCAGCGGTGACGGGACCACTCCCGGACGATCTCCCTGACGAGCTCAGGGTCGCCCTGGCCCGAGGCGGCCTCCAATCCCTCTACCGCCATCAGGCACAGGCTTGGCAGCTTGCGCGGCTGGGCAGGAACATCGTCTTGGCGACCGGCACCGCCAGCGGCAAGACGCTCGCGTATAACCTTCCGGTCATTTCTGCGCTACTCGAGGGCGGGCAAGCGCGGGCCCTGTACCTGTTTCCCACGAAGGCCCTTGCGCAGGATCAGTTGACAGTGCTGGAGAGGCTGCTCAGCACTTCGGATCATCACGCCGCCTCGCAATCAATCGCGGCCATCTATGATGGCGACACGCCTCAGGCCCACCGCCCGTCGATTCGGCGCAATGCCCGGCTGATACTCTCAAATCCGGACATGCTGCATGCCGGTATCCTGCCTCACCATACCAACTGGGGGGAGTTCTTCGGGGGCCTGCGCTTCGTCGTCATCGACGAGATGCATACCTATCGCGGCGTCTTTGGGTCGCACGTCGCCAATGTCATACGCAGGCTGAAGCGAGTGGCGGCGTTCTATGGTGCGCACCCGCAATTCGTGCTGAGCTCCGCCACCATCGGCAACCCGCAGGAGCTTGCAGAAAGGCTGATCGAAAGCCCCGTCGACCTTGTTGAGCAGGATGGCTCAGCGCGCGGCCCGCGCGAGTTCCTTGTCTACAATCCGCCGGTGGAGGATGCGGCACTGGGCTTGCGCAAGAGCTCCGTGCTTGAGAGCGTCAGGCTGGCACAAGACCTTCACGCCCATCAGGTGCAATCCGTGGTCTTTGCGCGCTCGCGGCGCAGCGTCGAACTCATGCTGACTCACCTTCAGGCGAGCCACGGGAGTCCTCTAGGCGCCACCCGCCACACTCCGGAGTCTCCCTCGCCTTCAGGGCGCCCGCCCTCCTCAGTACGGGGTTATCGCTCCGGATATCTGCCTTCCGAGCGACGCGCGATCGAACAGGGATTGCGGGATGGCAGCGTGATGACGGTCGTGGCCACGAACGCCCTCGAGCTGGGGATCGATATCGGCGGTCTCGGCGCCGCCGTGCTGGCGGGCTACCCCGGCTCCATCGCCAGCGTCTACCAGCAAGCAGGGCGGGCGGGTCGCGGCCCCGATCCAGCCCTCGCGGTTCTGGTTGCGTCGGCCAATCCGCTGGACCAGTTCCTCGCTCACCACCCCGACTACTTCTTCGGACAATCGCCTGAGCAGGCCTTGATTAACCCCGACCACCTGCTCATCCTTCTCAGTCATCTGCGCTGCGCGATGTTTGAGCTGCCATTCCAGAAGGACGAAGGCTTCGGCGCCCTGCAAGCCGGAAAGCTCCAGGAGTTCCTCGACTTCTTGGTCGCAAACAACGAAGCGCACACCTCACGCGATCAGTACTTCTGGATGTCCGAAGCATACCCGGCGGCGAACATCTCATTGCGGTCCGCCTCGGCGGCGAACGTCGTGCTGCAGGCTGCCGGAGATGAGCGCCCTTCGACCGTGGGAGAGGTCGATCTACCCAGCGCACTCTGGATGGTGCATCCGCGAGCCGTCTACCTGCACCAAGGTCAACAGTACTTTGTGCAGGAGCTCGACCTCGACAAACATACGGCAGTGCTAGTTCCGGTCGGCCTGGACTACTACACCGAGCCGCAGCGCGAGACCGAAATAGCGATCACGAACGAGTCGGCCCGAGGCGATGTGCCCGGCGGCGAGAAAGGTTGGGGCGAAATCCAAGTCACGACCAAGGTCGTCGGATTCAAGAAACTTCGCTGGCTCACGCAAGAGAATCTTGGCGCCGAATCGCTTGACCTTCCCGCGACGGACCTGCAGACGACCGGCTATTGGCTGTCGCTGTCAGATGCCAGCCTCGAGGGGCTGCGCCTTTCGGGCGCTTGGACCAATGATCCGAACGACTACGGCCCTGACTGGCCGAGCATTAGTTTGGCCGTCCGCACCAGGGACGGTTTTCGCTGCCAGGTCTGCGGTCTGCCGGAATCCGGCCGCGAACATGATGTGCACCACAAGATTCCGTTCCGCGCCTTTGGATCGGCCGCCACCGCGAATCGACTGGAGAATCTCGCTACGCTCTGCCGGGTTGACCATCGCAGGGCTGAGCAGAATGTCCGCATCCGCTCAGGTTTGGCAGGCGTAGCCTATGTGCTTGGCCAGCTCAGCCCGCTGTTCCTAATGTGCGACCCGGGCGACCTCGGGGTGCACACGGACGCCGCAGGCGCGGTCCGCAATGGGAAACCCTCTGTCATACTCTTTGATGAGGTGCCCGCCGGTATCGGCTTCAGCCAGAGACTGTTCGAGATCCATTCAGAACTGATGGCCCGCGCCTCGGAGGTAGTGCAGCAGTGCACCTGCCGTGACGGATGCCCTTCGTGTGTGGGACCGGGTGGCGAGAACGGGATGGGGGGCAAGGCGGCGACACTTGCAATCCTGGACACGCTGACATCCTGAACTAGGCTGCCGAACCGGATATAGTCTTGCCATGCATCCTTCTCCGCCCAGCGCCGAACACAACCTGCAAGCCTACCGGCAAGCGCTGAGGTTCCCGCCCGCCATCGAGCAGGAATTTCGTCGGGATTTCGGAGAGCGGCAGCCGCCCATGTCGCGCCGCTTCTTCGCCATGGCCACCTACTATCCCACGGCCTGGGCGCTCCGTCTGGTCTTCGGCACGGCGATGCTACGGCTGGTTTTCGAGACGAATACCAAGTTCTGCAGGCGCAACATCATCTGGTTGCCCTCTGCCTCGACACTCTGGGCCGGCGTCACCATTTTCATCATGATCTACATCGCCCGGCCGGACAAGTTGGCCTACGTGTTCTACGCCTTCGGGCTGTTGCTCATCATCGTGGCCATCTACATTCCATCCAGCGGCGATCTGCTCTACCCATCGATGGCGGGTTGGACTGTGGTCATTTGCTACATCCTGATCGGAGGCCTGCATCAGCACATGCTGGTGGATCCCGAGCTGGCCCTGAGCTTTTTCGTTATCTCGTTCTTCCTGGTGGGCACTAACATCCGGTGTATGATCGGCGGGAGCATGCTGGTGATGTCCCAGCGCCAGGATTTCCTGCAGCGGCGCCTCATTGCTGAACAGCGCAGCGCTCAGGACAATCTTCGACAGCAGGCCGATCAGCTTCTCCTGAATATCCTGCCCGCCACCGTCGCTGAGCGGCGGAAACGCGGTGAGGAGGTGGCGGATCTCTACGAGGAGGCCAGCATCCTCTTTGCAGACGTGGGCAACTCCACGCCGTTCTCAAGCCGCCTCGTGCTGCATGACCTCGTGGGGTCCTGAACGATGTGATTCCCGAATTCGACATCTTGGCAAAGGACCACGGATTTGGGCGCCTCAAGACCACTGGTGATGGGTACATGATTGCCGCCGGCCTGCCCGAGCCCCGCACCGATCACGCCGAGGCGCTTACGCACCTCGGGCTGGAAATGTGCGAGTACTTCAGCGGCAAGACCTTTGCGGGTCAGAAGCTGGGTCTGCGAGTCGGTATCAGCACCGGCCCCGTGGGGGCGGTTATCGGCCTGCAGCGCTTCAGCTACGATGTCTGGGGCGATACCCTCAACACCACCTCCCGCATGTGTTCGCACGGCGTGCCGGGCGTGGTCCAGATAACCGAAGATACCTATGGTTTCGTCCGCGACACGTACGAGTGCGTCCCCGGGGGCTCATCGAAGTCAAGGGCAAGGGCGAGATGAACGTCTGGCATGTGCTGCGGGCTCGTTGAGCCGGCGCGTGCACGCTCTCATGGGACCTCCAGTTTTCACGATTGTGATCGTCGCGTACAACAGTCGAGCGCATCTGCCCGGTCTGCTTGGTGATCTGCGGCTGCACGCCCCGGCCGGTAGGACAGTAGTCGTCGACAATGCCTCACCGGACGGCACTGCCGATCTCGTCGAGGCAGACTTCCCGGATGTACACCTTGTGCGCAACACCGTGAACTTCGGTTATGCAAGGGCGGTCAACCAGGGGTTTGCCATCTCGGAGTCGCCGCACGTATTCTTGCTCAATCCCGACATTCGCATTCGTTCCGCCGCCGTCTTTGAGGCCCTCTACAATTGTCTGGATACCGAGCCTGGCGTCGCGGTCGCCGGGCCGCTACAGTTCAAGGACAACGGAGGGCGGACTCATCTCAACTTCACCTGGTCCTATTGGACACCGCGGGCCTTCCAGCTCTACATCTCCTATCTGCTTGGGAGATCGCCGCGCCCGTCGGTGCCGCTTCGGGTTGCATTCCTGAATGCGGGCTGTCTCTATATTCGCCGTTCCGCGTTCGAGGCGGTCAGCGGGCTCAACGAGAAGTACTTTCTCTATGGCGAAGAGCCTGACCTCTTCCTTAAACTAATCCGGCACGGATATGAATGCCGGCTTGTGCCCGCGGTCGCCGTCAGTCATGCGCGTGAGCAAAGCCTGCGGAGCGTCCCCGTTTTCCGGCGGCTGCAATTCAGGCTGATGGGCGGCCTGAACATCGCGGATGCCGTGATCCGCGGCGTTGCGAACATCATCATCGATCGGCTTACCGGCCGCAAGCCGGCTCAGGCGTCCCACCAGTGATGCAGGGGAATCGGCCGTTCCAGCGTTACCTCGCAGTCCGGAGCATGTCCGGCGCTGAACTTGTCTCTGATTTCACCAGGAGGATACGCTGGCACCGTCGCGACAGGTAAGAGTTGCATTAGATGCGCGCTCTCGTGCTTGTGCGCCGAAACCAAACGGCATAGAATGCCAGTGCGATGGAATATAAGGATTACTACAAGATCCTGGGCGTGGAGCGCTCCGCAAGCGCCGATGCTGTCCGCAAGGCTTACCGCAAGCTTGCCATGCAGTATCATCCTGATCGCAATCCTGGCGACAAGCAGGCCGAGGAGCGTTTCAAGGAAATCAATGAAGCCTATCAGGTCCTGAATGATCCGAAGAAACGCGCCCGCTACGATCAACTGGGCAGTGAATACTCAAACTGGCGGCAGGGCGGCGGCTCGCCCGGAGATTTCGATTGGGCACAGTGGTTCAGCGGTCAGCCCGGTGGCACGCGCGTGGAGTACGGTGACATCAACGACCTCTTTGGGCAGGATGCCTTCTCCGATTTCTTCAGGTCGATCTTCGGCGGCACGGGCGGTGCGCGCACGACCGCCCGCGGGCGGCGCGCCCCTTCCTACCAACAGCCGATCACCATAAGCCTCGAAGAAGCCTACCGGGGCACGACGCGCGCCTTCCAGAGCGATGAACGCCAGATTACCGTTCGGATTCCGGCAGGGGTGAAGACCGGCTCGAAAGTGCGGGCGGCTCGTGCCGCGCCGGATGGCCAGGACCTGTACTTGATCGTGGACGTGACGGATGATCCGCGCTTCGAGCGCCAGGGTGATGACCTGCGCACGGCGGCCGCTATCGATGTGTTCACGGCTGCTCTGGGCGGGGAGGCCCTCGTACAGACGGTGGATGGAGAAGTCACACTTAAGATCCCTCCCGGGACGCAGCCGGAACAGGTCTTTCGCCTTGCCGGCCGCGGGATGCCCCGCCTCAAGATCCCCCAGGCCAGAGGGGACCTTTTCGTCCGTGTTAAGGTGCGCATCCCGAAGGACCTGACATCCGCGCAAAGGGAGCTCCTGCAGCGGGCCGCCGGCCTGGCCCCGAATGCCTGAGCCGCGCATTCCAGCTCGCGTCAAGAAGCGAGATCACGAACGACCGGCGGAGGATGTTCGAGCAGTACTCCACTCGCCGGGAGGACCGAAGCCAAGGAGAGTTCATGAAAACCAATCGCACTTTTGTCGTGATCCTCGTGCTGGCGCTATCAGTTGTCGCTTGCCGTGTCGGGGGCGCCATTCCGGACCTCGATCTGCCGCAGCCGCTGGCTCCGGCGGGGCAGCCGCCAATCTCCGTCAATGCACCTATCAATCCCCTGGCCGCGCAAGACTCGTTCGTGGCTCTCTACGAGCGCCTCAGCCCGGGAGTCGTGATCATCAAGGTCACAGGGCCGGACGGTGAAGCTTTGGGGGCGGGCTTCGTCTACGATTCCGCCGGTCACGTGGTGACCAACTATCACGTGGTGCAGAATGCCGTGAACGACAAAGTTGAAGTCGATTTCCTATCGGGTTCAAAGGCCTACGGAACCGTGATCGGCACGGATCTGGACTCTGACGTGGCGGTTGTCAAGGCCGATGCTCCCGCCTCCGAACTGCATCCACTTGGATTGGGCGACTCGGACGCGCTGAGCGTCGGTCAGACCGTGATCGCCATCGGCAATCCCTTCCAGTATTTCGGCTCCATGAGTGTCGGCATCGTCTCGGCTCTGCACCGGACGCTGGATTCGCAGCACCTGACGGCTGATAGCGGCCAACCCTTCACGGCTGGCGACCTGATCCAGACAGATGCGGCCATCAATCCCGGGAACTCCGGGGGGCCGCTATTCAACATGAACGGCGAGGTGATCGGCATCAATCGAGCCATCGAGACGACGAACTTCTCCGCCAGCGGACAGCCGCTGAATTCTGGAGTGGGCTTCGCCGTTTCATCCAACATCATGCGTCGCGTTGTGCCGGTGATCATCAAGGATGGAAAGTACGACTATCCATATCTCGGCATAAGCTCGTACAGTCTCGGCAATCCATCCCGAGGCGGCATGAGCCTCGACGAGATCGAGGCACTCGGCCTCGACCGCTTCACGGGCACCTACATCACCGGCCTGGCGGATGGTGGGCCGGCGGAAAAAGCCGGACTCCGGGCTGGTACGAAACCGACCAGCTTCGCGGGTCTCAACGCCGGTGGCGATCTGATCATCGCTATCGATGGTCATCCCGTGCTGCAGTACGACGACCTGATCGCCTATCTCATTACGCGCAAGGCGCCCGGCGAAGAAGTGCTGCTCACCATCGTTCGCGGCGGTGAGACAAAGGATGTGCCGGTTGCGCTTGAAAAGCGCCCCTAGCCGCCCCGGAACGGGAGTACCAGCCAATCCCAAGATTCAGCAAGGCAGCCCGCCTAGGCGGGCTGCCTTGCTGAATTCCTTGCTGCAGGCTTCAAACGCACCTGCGGGTCCCGGGCGAGGCGGGGCCTCGGCGGGAGCTGCGCGCCCGATTACCCGAACCGCTCCTCTTTCCACACGTCCGCACGGTTGTGATACCCTGCCTGCTCCCAGAAGCCGCGCCGGTCTTGGGACATGAACTCGAGTGCCCGCAGCCACTTGGCGCCCTTCCAGAAGTAGGGCGTGATAAGGCCTTCCCGGCCGGGAATGAAACCGACAACGCCTCGCAGTGGATATCCGTGATCGGGTGTGATGGGCTCGCCGTCGAGGTGCGTGGCCAACAGGAAGTTGTCCTGCAGCATCACCTCCAGCGGCACGTTGACCGTGAACCCGTATTCTGCATGCTGCATCACATGCGTCGCCGTCGGCTTGATCTTGATCAGCCCTTCATCCACCAGTGACCTGACCGATACGCCCTCCCACGTTGTTTGGAACTTGCTCCAGCGCGTTACGCAGTGGATGTCCATCTGGATCTTCGAGCGCGGCAGCCGGTTGAACTCATCCCAATTCCAGCTCTTCTCTTGCTCGACCTCACCCCAGACGCGAAAATCCCAGGTCGCCGGCTTGAACGGGGGAACCGGGCCGTAATGCAGCACTGGGAACTTCAGGGTTAGGGACTGTCCCGGCGGCAGGCGTCCCTCGCCGCGCACACGCTCTTCTTCCTGGCGCCGATCAACACCCTGTGAACTGAACATATCCTGCTCTCCTCGTCGGTGATTATAAATGATGCCACCATGTAGACTCCCTCAGCCCCGCTGCCGTTACCCCGCCCACCTGAAGGGTGTGTTAGAGAATAGTGGTTGCTGCTGCCGCGGCGCCACCGAAGGAAAAACATTGCCGTCGATGCCGCGCATCAGGGCCTCCAAAATGGCGGACTGCGCATCTCCGGGTGTGTTGCCACTCCCGGTCCATCCGGGCTCGAACTCTTGTTAGAATTGCGTTGGCCCAGATGCCCGTTGTGCCTTTCCTCAGGAGCCCTGTCATCCTTGCATGATTCCCTGTCCGCGCCCGAGAAGTTCGTCATCCTTGTGCTCCTGGCCCTCGGCCTGATCACCTGCCTCGCCACGCCGCTCAGCGCGGGCTACGATGAAGAGACACACTTCATCCGTGCCTGGGAGATGGCGCACCTCTACTTCATTCCGAACGAGCAGCTCGGGGTCAAGCTCCCGTTTCCTGCCCTGTACTGGGACCTTTCCTACCGCCGACAGCCGATCGTCGAGGCAGTTGAGCCCGGCTTCTGGAGCAAGTACGGCGCGCTGCGGATGGACGCCCGCGACTACATCTACGCCAACGTCGAAACACGTTCTGTGTATTCGCCGGCGCTGCTGCTTCCGCAAGCGCTGACTCTTCGCTACCTTGGTCTCAGTTTTCAATTGCCCGCTTTGGCGGTCTACTACGCCTGCCGCATCGCGGGTCTGCTTTCCTACCTGCTGCTATCTTGGCTGGCTGTCCGCCTGATTCCCCACGGCAAATGGCTGCTCGCCGTTCTTATTGTCTCGCCCATGGCTGTCTTCCAGGCATCGACCATCAGCGCGGACACCATCTCGAACGGCATTGGCTTCTTCTTCGTCGGCGCCTCGCTCGCCATTGCCAGGGCCAAAGAGATCGCGTGGAAAGAGTGTCTGCTGCTCCTGGCGCTTCTTGCTCTGCTGTTCGTGGGCAAGGTCAATCTGATCTTCCTTGGCCTGCTGCCTTTCGTGCTCCTTCCCCCTGCCAGATTTCGGCCGAGATACGGCTATCTGCTCTTGGCCGCTGCCGCGCTGGGGCTGTTGCTGATCGAGGTTGTCGGCTGGAACGTGGTTGCCTACTCCATGTTCACGCGCGCCCTGCAGGGCGCCAATCCGCGCGACCAGCTGCTCTTCATTCTGGCCGACCCGCTGCTATTCGCAAGCATCATTGCCAGGGATATTTGGACAAACACACCCGCGTACATGCGCGGCTGGGTCGGGGTGTATGGATACAACTACTGGCCGGTGCCTGCCCTAACATATGTGCTCTATCCGTTGGCTGTCCTGATGGGCCTGTGGCAGTCTGATAGCCAGTCGACCCCGGACAAGCGCACGCGCATTGTCCTTGCATCGCTCTTCGTGGTCGGTTTCCTGCTTTCGATCGTTTCGCTCTATGTGGCATTCACCCCGGCTCGCAGCCTCGTGGTTGCGGGCGTCCAGGGCCGCTACTTCACGGTGATCATGCCCTTGCTCTTTCTTGCCATCCTGGGTCTGGGCTCGGGCAAGGGCACGCCCTGGCGGGCGCTGCCTCCCTTCCGTGTAATTGCCAGAAGCCTCGAATGGGTGACGAAGCATTCTTTCTTTGATCTGACCGTCGTGTCGGCGGCGTTGGCAACCTCCGCTCTGCTCCTCTACGTCGCCGGCCTCATTCTCTCCTACCACGTGCCGTGTGGCTCGGAATACTACGGCTGGTCGCTCTGCTATCAACCCCAATACAAGAACTGGGCGCCGGAGTCGGTGTCATCTCCACCCATATCATCATCGCTCACCCTTAGGCAGGAGATCGTGCCCGCCTGCAGCGGTATGACCGAGCTGAGCGTCTGGGTCAACTCGAAAGGGTCTGATCCGAAAGGCACCACAAAGCTGACGCTCCGCGCGCCGACTCAAGAGAAGAACGTGGCCCTGGGCATGTTCAAGAATGCAGACCTTGTCGAGCGTGGCTGGCTGACTGCGACATTTCCGCCCGAGTGGAACTCCGAAGATCAGCTGTACCTGCTGCAGCTCACCGGCTCAGTTTCCGATGGCATCCGGCTCGGCTATTCAGAAAAGCCCGAGTATCTCAGGGGGAAACTATTGGAGAACGATACCTCGCTGGGTCAGGACCTCCTTTTTCAATACGGGTGCATTGCTGGGCTGCAGAAATGGTTCTATCTTCTGTCTGCCCGTGCAGGTGTGTCCAGCGGCCCCTAGGAGCTGCCCTCGTCTTCCACCTCCGCTTCGGCGTCGTGCCGTCGGCTCCCCGGCCCGGCCAGTTGTCCCTACGTGGCGTTTCCCAGCCTGATGCACGATATGCCCGAAGCGCAAAGGCGACCGCTCGTCAAGCGCTGTGGGGTCTCCCGGATCCGCCATCGGCTGGCTCACATCATGAAAACGCTGATGCTCTCGATGTGATACGTCTGCGGGAACATGTCGAATGGCGTAACGCTCTCCAGGCGGTAGCCCGCCTTCATAAGCCGTGCCGCATCGCGCGCCAGGGTGGCCGGATCACATGAAACATAGACGATCACCCCCGGCGCCATCTTTGCCAGTGCGTCCAGCGCAGGCCGGTCCAGGCCGGCGCGGGGCGGATCCACCACAACGGCATCCGGATCGACGTCCAATGCCGGGAGAACTCGCTCGGCCGCGTCCTCATAGAGCTCCACGTTGTCGAATTCCTCCAGGTTGCTCACGAAATCCTGGCAGGCCGCGGCAGCCGCCTCAATCCCGATCAGTCTTCCGCATCGCGGCGCCAGGAAGGCGCTGAACAGGCCTACCCCGCAATACGCCTCGATGAGCGTTCCGGTGGACGCAGGCAGGCAGCCGAGCACGTGCTCGACCATCTTCTCGGTCACGGCCTGGTTGACCTGGAAGAACGCCTCAGGCGATACGCGAAAGTCGCGCCCCATGATGTGCATATTGACGTGATCCGCCCCTGCTTGTACCAGAACGTCATCGGCAAACACGTGCGCAACCGAGATCGCGGCTTCGACCTCCAGCTCCGGCGCAGATGGCGAATCGGACTGCAGCACGAGCATTAGCTCGCCGTCGCTGCCCGCCCGGATCATCACTCGCTGTACCTCAGTGCCGGTATCGAAAACGAGTTGCGGCCACAGGTCGTTGATCGCCTCTTCGGGAAGATGGCACTCTTGGATGGCGATGATCCCTTGCGTCTCGTGATTGTCATCTGCCCGCAGAAAGCCAAGCTTGCCGTCCGGACCCAAATGGAACTGCAGCTGATTGCGGTAGTTCCACGGACTCACCGCGTCGATCGTTGCCGCCACCGGTGGATCCTGGATGCGACCGATGCGCGTCAACTGGTCGCGCAGGATCTCGGCCTTTGCCCTCAACTGAGCCACGCAGGATAGGTGCTGATAGTGGCAGCCTCCGCACGTGCCGAAGTGCTTGCAGCGCGGCACAATCCGCTCGGCAGCAGCTTCGAGCACCTGCACCATTTTCCCCCGGGCAAAGTGTTCCCTGTCCTCGACGATCTGAATCCGCACTCGTTCGCCGGGCAGGCAAAATGGCACGAATACGGCGCGCCCATCGTCCAGTCGGCCTAGAGCATCGCCGCCGTACGCGAGCGTGGTCAGAGTCACGTCTTGCTGTCCGGAAGACACGCAGGCTCCCTAATCAGCCTGGTGCGCGCCGCCGCACCTGTGATCAGGTACGGCGGCGCCCACCCCGGTGCGATACCGCCGATCGCGTGGCCGGAAAGCGCGCGGTTCCGATCCGCGCGCCGGTCAGCGGAAGAAGAACGACAGCGCCACAAGCACCAATGTGAAGCTGGCGGCCAGGATGCCTATGCGGCGCAGGTCGCGCTTCACGTGCGTGTAGTCCGGATGGAATTCGGTCGTGCGCGGTGCCTGCATGAAGGCCGCCACCTTGCTTACCTGTCGTCTGTTCCTTCGTGACATGCGAATCTCCTAGTTCTGTAGTCGCGCGAAGACCACAACGCGCTGCGAATCCACCAGGTAAGGATAGCACGAGACCAGTGTGACCGTCGGCGCGCCCGTGGAGGCCATCACTTCCACCGCCGTTGGCTCGACGATTTGCGTGCGATCCACGATGTACTCGTACTCCCGCTGCTGGGTGTGCAGCCTCACCAGGTCGCCGGGTTGCAGCCGATCCAGGTTCCGGAAGAGTTCCCCATACACATCATTGTGCGCCGAGAGGACTACATTGCCGTTCTGGCCTGGATTGGCGGAGCCGATGTGCTGTGCCACGCCTTTCTTCAATTGCTCCCATCCATCGCCCTGGACCACCGGTGCATCCACCTTGATCGCCGGAATCTCGATGCGCACCGCCTGCTCAATGCTCGGCGTCGGCACCGGCAGGTTCGCCAGCGACTGCACCAGCGGCCGTAAATGCTCCGGTATCTCGGCCTCATTGGGGCGCGTGTTCCCCTGGGCATCGGGCGGCGTGTGTCCGGACGGCAGCACCACCGCCATCACCAGGGGAGTGGGCTCCGCCGTTGCCGGGTTGAGCGCCGCAGCCACCTCGCGGTTGAGGTCCCTTAGCAGGCCGAGTCCGCTCAGCAGCACACCGATCAATCCTGCGATGGCCAGCAACTCCACTCCCAGCAGCACGCCATCCAGCAGGCCGCGGCGCTTCTTCCCTGGCGCCTCGCGGCGTTCATCGAACGCCTCGATCTCGGACTCGGCCGTCTGGGTGGGCTCTGGCCCAACTACGCGTCCTGTGCGCCGAAAGTGGTCCAGGCGTTCGCTGCGTCTGCCACGTCGCTTGTCGATCAGGAGCCGTCGCAACTCCTCGACGGAAAGGTCTTCGGGGGCTTTGCGTCTGGGCATCGCACGGGCGATTATACCGCCCGTTTCTTGCTCGCCTCATTCACCTATGTCAGGCGCTTGCTCCTGGTCCCTCTCGCACGCCGTCTCTGCATCCTTCGTCTTTGGTCGTTGCTCTCGGTATAATCCTGGCATGCTCGAGTATCGTTTCTTTCACCCCACAGAAGTGCGCTACGGCGACCTCGACCCCCAGGGGCATCTGAACAACGCCAAGGTTCTGACCTACTTTGAGCAGGCCCGGGTTCGCTACTGGACGCAACTCGGATTGTTCTCCAAAGACCAGAATTTCACTGAGTTCGGTGTCATCATTGCCGACGTTCATGTCCGCTACGAGGCGCCTGTGCATTGGGGCTCGCCCATCAAGGTCGGCCTCTGCACCAGCAAGGTCGGCAACAAGTCCATGACCATCGATCAGTGCCTGGTGGATGAATTGGATGGGCGCGTCTATGCAACCGGCACGGTTGTCCTCGTTGCCTACGACTACGTGCAGCATCAGACCATGCGCGTACCGGACGCCTGGCGCGAGCGTCTTGAGCGCTATGAAGGCAGGGCGTTGAGTTGATCGCACTATCAGCCAGACTCCCCCTGCTGGGAGGTACCAAACGTGCGACTTGACGCCAGCCTTGCGCAAGTCCCCCTTCAGGAGGTTCCGGGTATCGCCGCCGCCGCCGAACAGCTCGGCTTCGATGCGCTCTGGGCATCAGAGACCCGGCACGATCCGTTCCTGCCGTGCGCGTTGATTGCAGAACACACATCACGGCTTCGTTTTGGGACAGCCATCGCGGTTTCTTTTTCGCGTTCGCCGGCCAATCTGGCCTACCTCGCCTGGGACCTGGCAGCCCAGTCGGGCGGGCGATTCATGCTGGGATTAGGAACTCAGGTCAAGGCTCACATCGAGCGCCGCTTTGGCGTGGCTTGGCCCGACTCGGTGACCGGCAAGCTTCGCGAACAGATCCTGGCCATGCGCGCGTTCTGGGATTGCTGGCAGAACGGTACGCAGCTCAACTTCCGCGGAACGTACTACAAGTTGACACTGATGTCGCCGTTCTTCGATCCAGGCCCCATCGAACATCCAAACGTGCCCGTCTACATTGCCGGGGTCAATGCCGGCCTGGCAAAGCTCGCCGGCGAGGTTGGTGATGGCTTCGTCGTGCACCCCTTTCACAGCCCGCGCTACCTCAGCGAGATTATTTTGCCCGCCGTCCATGCCGGGGCCCGCCAGTCAGGCCGACGGAGCGAGGAGGTCATGATTTCGGTTACGGCTTTTGTGGCCACCACTCCCGGCGCGTGCGATCTCGCCCGATCGCAGGTCGCATTCTATGCCTCAACGCCGTCGTATCGGCCGGTCATGGCCCTGCACGGCTGGGAACGCGTGGCGGAGCAACTATCGGCTCACGCGGCTCGGAGTGAATGGGACGCGATGCCCGCACTGATCACCGACGAAATGCTCGGCCAGTTCTGTCTTCTAACGGAGGAATCTCGTCTTCCGCAGGACCTGAAAAAGAGATATCACGGCATTGCCAGCAGGCTGGGGTTGTATGATCCATTTGTGCCTGGCGTGAAGGATGATTTCTGGCGAGGGCTGGCAGGATCGATCCGCTAGGCATTGTGGCTCAATGACTGACGCCAGTTCTTGGTTGAGATCTGCGGCAATCGGTGATCTAAGTGCAAGCTCGCTTCGCGATCTGCAAGGCACATGCCCAAAGTGATCATCGGCCCCGTGCAGGTGAAGACACAGAACCGGTTGTGTGGCAATTTGGGAGCCCAATACACAGGCGATGTCGGCCGCCAAAAAGAGGACCACTGACCAATGAACTTCGCTGAGTATCAAGAGAAAGCCCGTCACACGGCCGCCTACCCGGTGATCGGGCACGGCGTCATCTATCCGACGTTGGGACTGGCAAACGAGGCCGGAGAGGTGGCCGGCAAGATCAAGAAGATCTTCCGCGACAAGGCCGGAGTGATCGGCGCGCAGGACAGGGAAGCCCTGGAGGCAGAATTGGGCGATGTATTGTGGTATCTGGCACAGGTGGCCACAGAACTGGGGCTATCTCTGGAAGAGATCGCGACGCGCAACACTGCCAAGCTGCTTGATCGGCAATCGCGCGGCAAGATCCGCGGTGACGGCGACAATCGTTGATCGGTTCTGCGGCACTTGTCACCTGCCCTGATGCCGCAGTCTTCACCATCGAATTCCTTCAGTCTCTTGGGGAAACTCTAATCTTTCTCCTACATGGTCGATGCCTGCTTTCTTGGTAGAATCTTTACCGACCCAATCCGATCAATTTGGGTCTAGGAGTGACGGATACTATGGCTGGAATGGAACGCTTCACCCAGCGTGCACGGCGGGTGTTGAGCCTGGCCCACCAGGAAGCTGAGCGGGGTCATCAGGGCCATATTGGCACCGAGCACTTGCTGCTTGGTTTGATGGAAGAAGAGGGCGGCGTGGCGGGCCGGGTGCTGCGTGAGCTCGGACTCGAATCCAGCCGCGTGCGCGAGATCATTGAGCGCGTCGGCACGGCATCGCATTCTGAAAACATCAAGATAGAGCTTGCCCCGGATACACAACAGGTTCTTGAGTATGCCGTCGACGAGGCACGGCGGCTTGGGCACCATTACATCGGCACCGAGCACATTCTGCTGGGTATGGTCCGTGTGGATGGCACCGCCATGGAAGTCCTCCGGCGGCTGGGCGTGACCGCCGACCAGGTTCGCCGGCAGACACGCCGTGTATTGAACGAGTCCGCCGCCGCCCCCGCGGCCGCGGGCAGTCAGCAGCCGGCGCGCACACCCACAAGCGGCCCGAAGACACCGCTCGTAGATCAATTGGCAGTCGATCTCACGACCATGGCCGAGGAGAAGAAGCTCGATCCGGTCATCGGCCGCCAGATGGAGATCGAGCGTGTCATTCAGATCCTGGCCAGGCGAACAAAGAACAACCCCGCCCTGATCGGTGAGCCGGGCGTTGGCAAGACTGCCATCGTGGAGGGATTGGCCCAACGCATTGTTGAAGGTGAGGTCCCCGCACCGCTGATGAACAAGCGGGTGCTGCAGCTCGATGTGGGCTCGCTGGTTGCCGGCACCATGTACCGCGGCCAGTTCGAGGAGCGGCTCAAGAGGGTCATCGATGAGCTCAAGCAGTCAGGGGCCATACTCTTCATTGATGAGGTGCACATGCTCGTGGGTGCCGGAGCGGCGGGATCTTCCGTGGATGCTGCCAACATCCTCAAGCCCGCGCTTTCACGCGGCGAACTGCAGGTGATCGGCGCCACAACCCTGGATGAATATCGCAAACACATCGAATCGGACGCGGCCCTCGAACGGCGCTTTCAGCCTGTCCAGGTGGACGAGCCCTCCGAAACAGAGACAATCGAGATTCTCAAAGGAGTGCGCTCCGCCTACGAGGAGCATCATCACCTGGTGATCTCCGATGAGGCCATCGTAGCGGCTACTCATCTTTCATCACGTTACGTCACCGGGCGCTTCCTTCCCGACAAGGCCATCGATCTGATCGATGAATCGGCTTCGCGCGTGCGCATGTACAAGAGCCCCGCTGCCCGACAGGCCAAGGACCTGTATGGCCAGTTGCGCCAGGCGCGGCAGAATCGCACCCTTGCACAGGACGAGGGGAATGGTGAGGATGTCCACGCGTGGCAGGAACGCGAGACCGACCTGGGAGAACAGATCGAGAGGCTCCGCTCCGGATGGGACCGCGCCAGCAGCCCAGTCGTCTCTGCCGACGACATCGCTGAGGTGGTCTCGATGTGGACCGGCGTTCCGCTGATGCAGCTGGCAGAGGCGGAATCTCAACGCCTGCTCAAGATGGAGGATGAGTTGCGCAGATCCATCATCGGGCAGGAGGATGCCATCGTCGCCATCTCACGCGCTGTCCGCCGCGCGCGGGCCGGCCTCAAGGATCCCCGGCGCCCAATTGGCTCGTTCATCTTCCTGGGCCCGACAGGTGTCGGAAAGACTGAGTTGACGAAGTCCCTGGCCAAGTTCATGTTCGGCAGCGAAGATGCTGCCGTCCAGCTGGACATGTCGGAGTTCATGGAGCGCCATACAGCCTCGCGGCTAGTCGGTGCGCCTCCCGGATACATCGGCTACGAGGACGCCGGCCAGCTTACGGAAGCCCTCAGACGTCGCCCGTACTCGATTGTCGTCTTCGACGAAGTGGAAAAGGCGCACCCCGAGGTGCACAACATGCTCCTCCAGATCATGGAGGAGGGGCACCTTTCTGATGCGAAGGGACGCAAGGTCGATTTCCGCAACGCGATCATCGTAATGACCTCCAATATCGGTGCGGACCTGATCAAGAAGCAGACCTCGCTCGGCTTCCAGCTCAAGCGCGACGAGGCCCTGGATGAGCAGGTCTCCTATGACGACATGCGCAAGAAGCTGAACGATTCCCTCAAGCGCGCCTTTCGTCCGGAGTTCATCAATCGCTTGGACAGCGTTGTCATATTCCGGTCCCTTAACAAGGATGATATCGAGCAGATCGTGTCCCTCGAACTAGGCAAGGTCGCTGAGCGCCTCAAGGAGCACAACCTTACGCTCACAGCCAGCACACCTGCCCTCTCGGCGCTCGCCGAAGAGGGCTACGATGCGGAGTTCGGGGCGCGGCCTCTGCGCCGCGTGATTCAACAGAAAGTGGAAGATCCGCTCTCAGACCGCCTGCTCTCCCGTGAATTCGTGGCTGGTGATTTGATCGAAGTTGATGTTGGACCCGATGGTGAAGTCGAACTCAAGCGGGCCGTTGCGCAGCCCGAGCCCAGCCTGTAGGCCCGAGGTCTTCCGGCGGCGGACCCCTCGCTAGTTCCGGCGCCTGCGCCCGGCAGTTTCACTGCCGGGCGCAGTGCTTCTGATTCCCGGCGCATTCTATAACCTTCCGCTAAGGAAATTTCGTGCTCTCCCCACGTCCTACCTGCGGACGAGCCTGCAATCTTGGAAGTATGGAGAACCCATCGTGAAAACCGAATTTGAGACTGCAACGCTGGCGGGCGGATGTTTCTGGTGTCTGGAAGCCGTATTTGACGAGCTCAAAGGGGTCGAGTCCGTCGAGTCCGGCTACTCGGGCGGCCACACCCAGCAACCTAACTATCGCGATGTCTGCACAGGTGCGACCGGGCACGCTGAGGTCGTGCAGGTGCGCTTTGATCCGAGCCTGCTGTCCTATCTCGACCTCCTCAACGTCTTCTTCGCCATCCATGACCCCACCACCGTGAATCGGCAGGGAGCCGATTCCGGCACGCAGTATCGGTCCGCCATCTTCTATCACGATCCCGGCCAGAGGCAGATTGCCGAACAGCTCATCCGTGAGCTCAACGAGCAACGGATTTGGGACAAACCCATTGTGACCGAGATGGCGCAATTCGAGATGTTCCACCTCGCCGAGGACTACCACCAGGAATACTTCGCCCGGAATCCGTTCCAGCCGTACTGCATGGCCGTGGTTGCCCCGAAGGTCGCCAAATTCCGCAAGCATTTCATCGATCGGTTGAAGAAGCAGCCGGCGTGACGCCCCGTTCCAGCTGCCCCAAGGACAAGCAGAGCGCAGAGATTATCTCTGCGCTCTGCGTTTCGTGCGGCGTGGAATAACTGCCGCCCCCTATGCGCTACGTGCTCCGCCCAGCAGGCGCTGATGCGTCTTTCGCATGCAGCGGTTCATAACCACCTTCAACCCCGCGGCCTCGGCCGTGCGTGCCGCCTCTTCGTTGATCACCTGCTCTTGCATCCACACTACCCGCGCTCCGGCCTTGATCGCCTCAGCGACGACCGGCGGTACGTCCTCAGGCTTGCGAAAGACCTGCACCACGTCGATCCTCTCGGGTACCGATGCTAGGTCCGGGTAGGTCTTTCGCCCCTGGATCTCCGCGGTCCCCGGATTGACCGGGATCATCTGGTAGCCCTGCGCCAGGAGATATGCGAATATCCCGTAGCTGGGCTTCTCGGGGCTCGAGGAGACGCCCACGCTGGCCACGGTCTTGCTGCTCGTCAGGATGTCACGCAGTTGATTGTCGTCTTCAATTGTCATGGGGCCTCACGTTTGCGAGATGGCTACAGCGGGAGTGTGACTTGGAAGCACGTCATTCCAGGCTCGGAAGTGAGGTCGATCCTGCCCCCGTGATTTTTGACAACCGTGTAGGCGATATGCAGCCCGAGCCCCGTTCCTAGACCCGGCGGCTTCGTTGTGAAGAACGGTTCGAACACCCGCCTCTGGATGTCCACCGGTACGCCTGGGCCGTTATCCTGGATCTCGACGATGACCTTGTGCTCTCCCTGCCGCGTTCGGATGGTGATCTCGCCCTTGCCCTGCATTGCATCCACGGCATTGTCTAGGATGTTGGTCCAGACCTGGTTGAGCTCGCTGCCGTGCGCCTCGATGGGCGGCAGGCCGGAGGCGTATTCGCGCTTGATGCTTATGCCGTCCTTCATCTTGTGCCGCAAGATCACCAGCGTGTCCTCCAAACCCTGGTGCACATCGACCTGCTGAACCGGACCCTGATCCAGATAGGAGTAGGCCTTCACTGAGCGCACGATCTCGGACATGCGCTCCGTTCCCATGGCGATCTCGTCCAGCAGCGCGTACGCCATACACCCGGTGGCCAGCCACCGGACGACGATCCTGAGGTTGTCCGGCTCGAAAGTCTCCTGAAGTTCTGCCGTTCCTTCGACTTCCCAGCCCGCAGCCACAAGCCCCGGGGCGAGTTCCCATGCGTCCTCGATGCCGATCCCTTCCATCCAGATTTGCAGCGCGCTTTCCCGGTCGCTCTGCGTCATTGGGTCTAGTGCTGGACCAGCCGGCGTGCCGACCTCGACCTTCTTGCGGAGCTCGTCGATCATCTGTTGTTGCCGGGCCGCCAGGCTGCAGTTGGCGAGCTGGGTTGTAAGGCGGGCCCACTCGGTGATCGCGCTGCGCAGCTGACCCGAGCTTCGGCGCACCGCAGCCGCCGGATTGTTGAGCTCATGCGCCAAGCCCGCCGCCAGTGTTCCGAGCGCCGCCATCTTCTCAGTCTGGCGCAGGAGGCCCTCGTTCTGGCGCAGGCGCAGGCTGACGGTCTGGAGTATGTTCAACGCCGCCGTGGGGCTGTGCGCCAACATGGCTTGGAATGCATCGCCGCCGATCTTCAATACCTGGCTCTGCCCCACGGCCCTCACCGTCGCGGTTCTCGGCGCCTGGTCCAGCAGGGCCATCTCGCCGAAGACCTCGCCCGACTCGCGCACGGCGATGACGATGTCCTGTACGTCGGACTTCTTGATGACCTCGAACTCCCCCTGCACCACCACGTAGGCTGCGTCTCCAGGTGCACCCTCTACGATCAGGTTCGCACCGGCAGAAACCGCCATGAGCTCTGTCTGCTCGGCGAGTGCATCAAGATCCGCTTCGGAAAGGCCTGAGAACAGTTCGAGACGCCGCAGGAAGTCCCTGTTCATAGGGAATTCAAGTACGCCTCAATCACACCGACCGAGATGCCGCCCTCGCCAATCGCAGTGGCCACCCGATGGTGCGTGCCAAGGCGAACGTCGCCCGCAGCGAAAATGCCAGGGACGCTCGTCTCCTGGATCATGGGATCCCGATCCAGCGGCCAGCCTTGGGGACGCTTGCCATCCTTCACCAGGTCGGGACCTGTCAGGATGAAGCCCTTTTCGTCGACCATGACCAGATCCTTGACGAGGCCGCTCTGTGGAACCGCGCCGATGAAGATGAAGACCGCTGCCCCTGGAAGCGTCTTCCGCTCCTTGGTCCTGTTGTTGGTCACATCGATGCCGTCCAGGCTTCCCGGCTTTCCGCGGATCTCAACCATCTCTGTGCTGATCATCCGCTCAACCTTCGGATTGGCCTCAATCGCATCGATCAGGTACCTCGACATCGTCTGGTCCGAGTCCCGCCGAATGAGCATGCTCACCTTGCTGGCGAAGCGGCTGAGATACATGGCGCCCTGTCCGGCTGAGTTCGCCCCGCCGATGACGAACACTGGCTGATCCTTGTAGTTCATCGCCTCGGTGTAGGCGGCGCCATAGTACACGCCGGCGCCCAGATAGTCGTCTATCCCCGGAACTTGCATGCGCCGGAACGTCGCGCCCGTCGCAACCAGCACCGCTTTCGTTATGATCTCGGTGCCATCTGCAAGAACGACCACCCGGTAGCTGTCGCGCGCTAGCACCGCGGTCGCCGATTGTGTGGAGATGATCTCGGCGCCAAAGCGCTTGACCTGTGCCACGGCGCGTCGAGCCAGATCCATCCCGGAGAGTCCGCTGGGGAAACCGAGGTAGTTCTCGATCTTGGGGCTGTTGCCCGCCTGACCGCCGGGGGCCTGGCTTTCAATGATCAGGCAGCGGATGCCGTTGGATGCGGCGTAGACCGCTGCCCCCAGACCGGCAGGGCCCGCGCCGATGATCGCGAGGTCGTATAGCGGCATGGAGGCTTTGGTCTGAAGGCCCGTTTTTTCGGCAAGGGCGCGGATCTCAGGATCCACCAGGACCGATCCATCCGGAAACAGCAGCACCGGAAGCCTGAGCACACCATGCCCCTCTGCTTCAACCATCGCACGAGCCTGTGCGTCTTTCTCGATATCCAGCCACTGGTAGGCGATCTGGTGCCTGGCCAGGAAATCCTTCACGTCGTGGGACCGTGGCGACCATAGCGCACCTGCCACCCGGATACCCTCGAAGGGCAGCCGCACGCTGGCTTTCCAATCGTCAAGCAGCTCCGAAATGATGGGATACAGATTTTCCTCAGGTGGATCCCAGGGTTTCATCAGGTAATAATCAAGCTGCAGCTTGTTGATTGATGAGATCGCCACTTCCGTATCCGCGTAGGCGGTCAGCAGGACCTTCTTGGCCTCCGGAAAAATGCCGAGCGCCTGCTCCAGGAATTGTAGCCCGGTCATTTGCGGCATCCGTTGATCGGTCAGGAACAGTGCTACCATCTCGTTCCGCTGCTGCAGCTGCCGCGCGACATGAAGAGCCGCCTCGCCGGAGTTGGCTTTGACCACGCGATGCTGCTTTCCGAATTTCGCCCGGATGTCGCGCTCGACCGCGTTCAAAACGGCCTGGTCATCGTCGATGACCATGATCACTGGAAGTGCCATGTCTCCCTCTCCTGCCGCCTTGAGGAAACGTTCCTCTAATTGGCGGGACGAGTATAGCATAGGGGCATCGCTCATCTCAACGGTATAATGACTCAGACGACCGCCTATTCGTGAAGACCGTCTCAATGTTTCCGCCTAGCTCACCTGCGTCCGCGCCGCCCACCTTCACAGTCCGCGACGTCCCTGTATACGGCGACGCGATCCTGGCTCCGATGGATGGCTACTCGGATTGGCCGTTTCGCTCGCTGTGCCGCGACCTCGGCTCGGCCATGAGCTACACCGAGTTCGTACAGGCCGAACACATCCTGCGTAGCGACCGCTACATGCGGGCCAAGCTCTATTTTGAACCGCACGAGCGTCCCGTGGTCTTCCAGCTCTATGGTGACGACCCGGATGCGCTCCTGCGGGCGGCGCTCACCGTGCAGGAACTCGAACCTGATGTGATCGACATCAACATGGGCTGCCCCGCCAAGAGCGTTGCCTGCCGCGGCGCCGGCGTAGGACTCATGCGAACGCCCATGAAGGTAGCTCGTCTATTTCGCGGGCTATCACGGGCCCTCAAGGTGCCGGTTACCGGCAAGATGCGCCTGGGTTGGGACGATGCCCGTACCTACAAACTCATCGCCAGGATCGTTGAGGAGAACGGCGGCGCTCTCATCGCCGTGCATGCGCGCACGCGCGAGCAGAACTACGGTGAGGAGGCGGACTGGGATGCCATTGCCGAGGTGAAAGCTGCGGTGAGCATTCCCGTGGTCGGCAATGGGGACGTGAAAGCGCCGGCGGATATCAGACGCATGCAGACACACACCGGCTGCGATGCCGTCATGATCGGCCGGGCCGCCATCGCCAATCCGTGGATCTTCTCGGGACTGGAGCGTTCCCAGGTCCCGCCTGAGAAAGTGCGCCACATGGTTGCCCTCCACCTGGAGCGGAACATCCGCTTCTACGGCCCTGACGACGGACCCCGCCTCTTTCGCAAGCATGCCGTTCAGTACTTGATGCTCCGGCGGCTTTCGAGAGAAGACCGCAAGGATCTCCTTCGCCGGCGGCCACCGGACGAGTTCCTGGCCCTCTTGAACGAGATGCACGCCGTCATCTGACTTGTCGCCATCCTCCGCCAACGGTCCGGCGCTACAATTCCGTTATACTCGCGGCATGCCAAGAACCCATACGCGCTTTGTCTGCCAGCAGTGCGGGCGCGTTTCCGCAAGCTACATCGGCAGGTGTCCGCAGTGCGGATCGTTCAACAGCATGCTCGAGGAGCTGGTGCGTGAAGAGTCGACTGCTCTGGGTCCGGTTGCTGTGCGCGGGCTCACGGGACGCTCGCAACCGCGCCCAATTGCGGATGTCGGTGGCGATGCCGAGGACCGCATTGCCCTGCCCATAGCGGAGTTTGCCCGCGTTCTGGGCGGTGGCATTGTCCCCGGATCGATCGTGTTGGTAAGCGGCGATCCTGGAATCGGCAAGTCAACTCTGGTTTTGCAAATGGCGGTCCACATGGCCGCCAGGCAGCGCGTCTTGTACGTCTCGGGCGAAGAGTCAGAGCGGCAGATCAAGATGCGAGCTTCCCGTGTGGCGGAGAGCGACACCGGACTGCCGCCCGATCTGTTGTTGGTGACGGAGACCAATCTTGAGCTCATCCTGGGTCATGTGGGCGAGGTAAAGCCCGCCCTTCTGATCATCGACTCCATCCAGACCATGTACTTGCCTGAGATGGACTCGTCCGCCGGTTCCGTCTCCCAAGTGCGCGAGTGTGCCTCTCAATTGCGCGAACTGGCCAAATCCAGCGGCGTGACCGTCTTTCTCGTCGGACACGTGACCAAGGACGGTACCATAGCCGGCCCCAAGGTTCTCGAGCACATTGTGGACACGGTTCTGTACCTTGAGGGTGACCGCTTCCAGGCCTACCGACTCTTGCGGTCAGTTAAGAATCGTTTCGGTGCCACCTCGGAGGTCGGGGTTTTCGAGATGCGTGAGCGCGGCCTGGCGGAGGTTGCCAATCCATCCGAGGTGTTCCTGGCTGAGCGGATGATCAATGCCCCGGGGTCGGCCATCGCAGTCATCATGGAAGGCACTCGTCCCATTCTTGTTGAGGTCCAGGGTCTCACCTCTCCGACGCAGTTCGGCAATGCCCGGCGCACACCCAACGGAGTGGATTTCAACCGCTTGTTGCTTATCACTGCCGTTCTCACCCGCCGCGCCGGACTGAGACTCGGTGAGCAGGACTTGTTCGTCAACGTCGTTGGTGGGATCCAGGTCGATGAACCGGCTGCAGATCTCGCGATCGCGGCTGCCATTGCTTCCTCGTGGAAGGATGTAGCAGTGCGCGCGGGTGCCGTGCTCATCGGCGAGATCGGTTTGGCGGGCGAACTGCGGATGCCCGGCCAGATGCCGACCCGCCTGCGAGAGGCCGCCAGGCTTGGTTTCAAGACCGCTGTTGTCCCAAAGGCTCTCCGCAGCCCCCGTGCCTCCGGCCTTGAAGAGAGTTGGCCCAAGGGCATCGAGATCATCGAGGCCAGGTCGATCCAGCAAGCCCTCGAGGCGGCGCTGTTGTCAGAGCCCCATGCTGCGCCAAGAGGAAGCAAAGTGGCATAGCTTGGCAACCCCGCCGGTGATTCGCCGTATAGCTCCGTGAAGGAGATTTCCAATGAGGAATAGACCGCTGATTGTCGTGCTTGTCCTTGGCGTGGCGGCCCTGGCCTGCGGCGGGAGCTTTACATTGCCGCAGGCGCCGACCGCCGGCCCTGCGATCGTCGACGAGATAAGCGTTCCTGCACCCGCAGCAGGCGCAGCGCGTCTGACGATTTCGTTCGGAGCTGGAGAGCTTAGGCTGGCGCCCGGCGCCTCGAACCTGGTGGACGGCACCGCCACATACAACCCGGAACAACTCAAGCCCGAGATCATCACGGACGGCGCCAATGTCGAGATCAAACAGGGTAACCTGCTGAGTCTGGTGGAGCCCCGCGGAGTCAAGAGCGTCTGGGATTTCAAGCTGGGAAGCGGTCCCATCGACCTGAGCATCAACGCCGGTGCGTACGAGGGGCAGTTCGAACTCGGCGGCCTCTCGCTCACTGGCCTGACCGTGAAGGACGGTGCCGCCAACGTTGATTTGGTATTCAGTCAACCCAATCCTTCCAGCATGCCGGTCTTGCGGTACGAGACCGGCGCCTCAAAGGTCAAGATGACCGGCCTGGCAAATGCGAATTTCAGCACTATGATCGTCAACAGTGGTGCGGGTGATTACACGTTGGAGTTCTCCGGAGATCTCAAGCGCGATGCCACGATCACTATTTCCACCGGGCTGAGCAACCTGATCCTGGTCATCCCGGAGGGCCTGCCCGCCACCGTCACGGCTGAAACGGGCTTTTCGAACATCAGCGCCGGATCCTCGTGGCAACAGGACGGCAACCGGTATTCGCAGCCAGGCTCGGGCCCTGCACTCACATTCATCATCAAGGGCGGCGCCGGCAACCTCACGCTGACTGACTAGCCCGCTTGCCCCTACCGAGGACCGAAAACGGCGGTGCTCTTCCCCTCGTCTGCGGAAGACAGCACCCCCGGACCTTCAAATCGGAGCAAAAGGTCATATTTCATCTGTGACCTCTATCACTTGCCAGTCCCCTGACGTGGACATAAAATGTCTATAGCGGACAGTCATTATCGGTTTTCCATGGGAGAGGAAGGACACCATGCAGATCACCCGTCAGGCCGACTATGCAGTACGTGCGGTTTTGTATCTTTCCAAGCTGGGTGGCGGAGAGCGGGCGGCCACCAGCACCGTGGCAGAGAATCAGCGTATCCCGCCCTCTTTCCTGGCCAAGATCATTTCGCAGTTGTCGATCGCCGGATTGTTGCACACCTCGCGCGGGGCGCGCGGCGGCGTGACCTTGGCGCGTCCCCCCAAGGAAATAACCCTTCTCGATGTGATCGAAGCCATAGATGGACCGATCATGCTCAACGAGTGCGTCGGTGAGGAAGGCGATTGCTCCTTCGATGAAGAGTGTCCCCTGCATGATGTCTGGTGCGATGCGCAGGAGCTCTTGGTCAAGCGTCTGAAGGGCAGCAATTTCCAGCAGCTTCTCGAACGCAGCAAAGTGATGGCATAGTCTGTCGCTCGGTTTGATGATCCCTCCCGGCTATAATCGCTGAGAGGGATTTTTGTCTCTTAAAGGAGGCATGTCATGGCCGGTCCCCGCTCTGTTCGCGCCCCACGCGGCACACAGCTCACCTGCAAGTCCTGGCTGACCGAGGCCGCCTTTCGGATGCTCCAGAACAATCTTGACCCGGATGTCGCCGAGCGTCCACAGGATCTGGTGGTCTACGGCGGCCGCGGCCAGGCGGCGCGTTCATGGGAGGCCTTTGACGCCATCCTGGACGCACTCAAGAATCTTGAAGATGATGAGACTCTCCTTGTGCAGTCCGGCAAACCAGTCGCGATCTTTCGGACGCACACCGACGCGCCCCGCGTGCTGATTGCCAACTCGAACTTGGTGCCGCACTGGGCCACGTGGGAGCACTTCGACGAGCTTGCCCGCAAGGGACTCATCATGTACGGCCAGATGACCGCCGGATCTTGGATCTATATCGGAACGCAAGGCATCCTGCAGGGTACATACGAGACCTTTGGCGCCCTCGCCAGGCTCAAGGGCTGGCCGTCCCTCAAGGGCAGGTTCGTGTTGACAGCCGGGCTTGGGGGGATGGGCGGCGCCCAGCCCCTGGCCATCACCATGAACGAGGGCGTCGGGCTGATCGTCGAGGTCGATCGCCAGCGCGCTGAGCGCCGTCTCCTCATGGGCTACCTCGACACGGTCGTGGATACTCTCGAAGAGGCCATGACCTTGGTGGAAGAGAACCGTGTCGCGGGCAAGCCGCTTTCCGTTGGGCTCATCGGCAATGCCTCCGATATCTACCACGAGCTCGTCGTGCGGGAGGTCACGCCCGACGTCGTTACCGATCAAACCCCGGCTCACGAGGCCCTCATGTACGTGCCTTCCGGGCTGTCGGCTGCTGCTGCTGATGAATTGCGCCGCTCGGACCCCACCAGGTATCGTGAAAGAGCCATGGATTCTATGGCGGCGCACGTCGAGGCCATGCTGGCATTCCAGCGCCGCGGCGCGGAGGTGTTCGATTACGGCAACAATCTCCGCCAGCAAGCCTATGACCGCGGCGTGACGGATGCCTTTGAATTCCCCGGGTTCGTACCGGCGTACATCCGTCCCTTGTTCTGCGAGGGCAAGGGTCCGTTTCGTTGGGTGGCCTTGTCCGGCGATCCGGAGGATATTTTTCGCACCGATGAGGCTGTGATCGACCTCTTTCCGGAGGATGCGCACCTGCGGCGCTGGCTGAAGATGGCCAGGGAACGCGTGCCCTTCCAGGGCCTGCCGGCTCGGATCTGCTGGCTGGGTTACGGAGAACGCCTCAAGGCCGGCCTTAAGTTCAACCAGCTGGTGGCGCAGGGTGTCGTCAAAGCGCCCATCGTCATCGGTCGTGACCATCTGGATGCCGGCTCTGTCGCCAGTCCCAACCGCGAAACGGAAGGCATGCGCGATGGTTCCGACGCCATTTCCGATTGGCCCATCCTCAACGCGTTGATCAACGCGGTCGGCGGTGCCACGTGGGTTTCGTTCCATCACGGCGGGGGTGTTGGCATTGGATACAGCCAGCATGCAGGTCAGGTCATTGTCGCCGATGGAACCCCGGAGGCGGCCCGTCGCTTGGAGCGGGTCCTGACAACGGATCCGGGTATGGGCGTTGTCCGCCACGCCGACGCGGGCTATGAGCAAGCCATCGCCGCCGCCCGCCGGCATGGCATCAAGATGCCCATGCTCGGACGGTGACCCGTGCGAAACAGCTGCGCGCAGAAATGAGCTCTCAGCGGTCGACGATCGTCATCGTGCTTGTGCTCAGTGCGCTATTGATTGCGGCGTGCTCCGGCTGGCCGTTCCGCCTTTTCGGTCCGGGCGCGACGCCGCAGCCGGTGATCATCCTTGGACGCTGCGATGAAGGCCAGGATGTCCTGTGCCTGGTCACGTTCGGACTTGAACCGCCCGATCAGATGCTCATTGTATTGCTCGCCTCTCCCGGCCTCCCCCCGGAGCTCGAAGCCGAGGTCACTCACGCGGGCACGGCTCTGCCTTACCCGTGCAAGTCCACCGATGAATCTCCGACCATCATCTACTGCACTGGCCCGCAGATCCCGCTGGGTAGCAGTATAGGCATCGGGATCTATGCCGCGGCGGAGCGCACGCTGCTGGCGAGCGGCGAATTCGTCCTAACGGCATTTGCCTTGCCCACGCTGCCGGCTGACGGTGTGGAGCTGCCAACGCCCCTTCTGCTCATGACCGCGCGCCCGACGCGAACACCGATATCCGATTTGGTGTCTCCCACAGCCTCCGCGCTCGCGACTCCCCGCCTCACGCAAACGCCAATACCCGGCACTGTGTATCCGAACCCGAATCTGTAGCCGGGGCGCCTGCGCTCCTTCCAGCGTACGGTCACACAATATGGATCTTCTTATGGAAACCCCGCTGCATCATCGGGCGCTGCCTGCGCCATGTGTCGCCCTCGGTCGTCAGCAGGCCCTCCGCCACAACCTTGTCGAAGACCTGATTGGTGTGCGTCTCTTTGCTGCAACTGCGGCTATTGTCCACCAGCACATGACGCACGTAGTCCGGCTGGTTGATCGAATACGCTGTATCCGGCGCCGGCCGGCAGAATACGATGTCTCCTTACTCCCCGGCTATCGTCTGAAAATAGCTCAGAGGATTGCGCACCAGTTGCCGCAGGTTGCGGCCAGTCGGAAAGGGTGGGAGCCTCTTTGCCTTGGGCTCGCGATCCATTTCTATGGAAGAGGGTGGCTGTACCATGTAAAGGCGCGGCATCCTGGAATGTCAGTATGGCGCAAACAGAATGCCCGAGTATGAATGGCGTGACCGGAGAATCACGGCCGCGGCCTGCATGGCGCAGTAGAATCCACTCGTGGCAGACCCGTGGACTATGGTGAAGGGTATTCTGAGGCAGGGCTACGGCGTCGCCTCGGGCGCCTCGCACGACTACCCGTATGGCGCTCTCGAGCGGCAGATTCCGATCTTCAAGAGCCGGGGCTTGGACCTCGGCGACTGCTTTCCCGGCACGCTGAACCTCGACATCCAGCCACTTGTCTTCAATCTATTCAATCCCGAGTTCACATTCCGCGATGTGCGCTGGACGGACCTGCATCCACCTGAGCATTTTTCGTTCTCGAGCTGCAAGGTCGCTTTTGCCGGCGCGGAGTACGACGCGTGGATCTACTATCCGCACCCGGAAACGAAGCAGCGAAATTTCCAGCGGCCATCGCTGCTGGAGGTTATCGCCCGGCTTATTCCAGCTGTGCGCACAGGGGACGGGCTGGATGTATATGTCCATTCCGAGAGGGTGACCATCGAACGCCCTGACTCAAGCTGACGGGCGTATAATCCCTCCGTGGACCGGGGAGGGGCGTCATGCGGGTTCTGCTGATCTACCCTGAGTTTCCTGATACGTTCTGGAGCTTCAAGCACGCTTTGCCATTCGTCCGCAAACGCGCCTCTTTGCCTCCCCTTGGCTTGCTGACGGTCGCGGCCCTGATGCCAGGTGGCTGGGAGAAGCGTCTTGTCGACCTCAATGTTCGCCAGTTGATGCCGCGGGATCTCGAATGGGCCGATATGGCTTTCGTCGGTGCCATGACCGTCCAGCGCGCCTCGGCGCGTGAGGTTGTCGCGCGCTGCAAGGCCGCCGGGCTGACAGTCGTCGCCGGCGGGCCACTGTTCATAGCGGAACACGCTGATTTTGAACAGGTTGACCATTTCGTACTAAACGAAGCCGAACTCACGCTTCCCGAATTCCTGGAGGACCTTGAGCTGGGCCGCCCCAGGCGCCTCTACGAAACCACCGCGTTTGCCGACGTCCAAAGCACGCCCGCGCCGCTCTGGAAGCTGGCCGACCTCCGGCACTATGCCACCATGGCCGTGCAGTTCTCCCGCGGCTGCCCGTACAACTGCGATTTCTGTAATGTGACCGTGCTGCTCGGGCATCGCCCCCGCCTGAAGACGGCCGAGCAGATCGTGCAGGAGCTCGATGCACTCTACGAACTCGGCTGGCGGGAAAGTGTCTTCTTCGTCGACGACAACCTGATCGGCAACAAGCGGGTCCTCAAGGAGAGCCTGCTGCCCGCCCTGATTCGCTGGCGCAAGGGCAAGACCGGCATGACGTTTAACACCGAAGCTTCGATCAACCTTGCCGATGATGAAGAGCTCATGCGCTTGTTGGCCGAGGCCGGCTTCAACATGGTGTTCATCGGCATCGAGACACCCAGCGAGGAGAGCCTGGCGGAGTGCGGTAAGAAGCACAACAAGAACCGTGACATGATTGAAGATATCAAACGCATCCAGCGCCATGGAATGCAGGTCCAGGGCGGCTTCATCATCGGCTTCGACAGTGATACGCCCTCTATCTTTCATCGGCAGATTGAATTCATCCAGAGGAGCGGCGTTGTGACCGCCATGGTCGGGCTTCTGCAGGCGCCGCAGGGCACACGACTGTACCAGCGCCTCGCCCATGAGGGCCGCCTGGTCCGTGCGTTTTCTGGCGACAACGTCGACGGCACGACCAACATCATTCCGCGCATGCCGCTCGAGGCCCTGCAGAAAGGGTATCGCTCGGTGGTGCAGTCGATCTACGCCCCGGCCAACTACTACGCCCGCGTCAAGACGTTTCTCCGCGAATTCCGGCCTTCCCGGATCAGCGTGCCGATTGACTTCGAGCACATTTTGGCTCTATTCCGGTCGATTTTTCGGCTTGGAATTCTGGGCAAGGAGCGGCTTGAGTACTGGCGCTTCTTCTTCTGGGCGCTGTTTCGTAAGCCGCGTCTCTTCCCGCTTGCGATAACCTTCACCATCTACGGCTTCCACTTTCGGCGGGTCGTGGATCTGCACGTGGCCTGAAATACCAGCCGCCGCCGCGCCCCGCTGCCATGCCGAGGCGTGCCTTGATTCCGGTATAATCCGCCCGACCAACGAGGAGCGAGGCGGGCGGATTCGCCGTTAGCCATCCCATGACAATCTCAGAGACCCCATCGGCGGCCGGACGCGAGTCGCGGTTGGCAGCGCTTTTTGCTATTCAGGGCGGCGAGGCTCGGCCGGTCGCCTCCATGGTCGGCCTCAATTTCGCCGTCTCGGCCGCGTTTGTGCTCGTTCAGACCTCAACCTTCGCCCTCTTTATTGAGGCCTTCAGTTCGCATTTCCTGCCCTATGCGTATTTCTCGGTCGCCGTACTGTCCTCGCTGATAGCCTACCTGTACCTGCGGCTTTCACAGCGGGTTTCGTTCACGGCGGGCCTGTATCTCAATCTTGCGTTCCTCGCGACCGTCTGTGTGGTCTTCTGGCTCGGTCTGCGTTCTTCCGCCGCGCGCTGGTTCATATTTCTGCTCCCGTTCTGGTTCCAGACGCTGGTGAACCTCGCCAACCTCGTGGTGTGGCACCTGGCGGCGCACATGTTCCACGTGCGTCAGGCCAAGAGGTTGTTCGGGCTGATCGTGGCGGGCAACTGGATCGCAAACATCATTGGTGGCATTCTCGTTGCGTCCTTACTGGCGCTGGTCGCCCCCTCAGACCTGTACCTTCTGGCCGCCATCGCTCTCTTGGTGAGCTTGCTGGCGCTGCGGGCCGCCCTCGCCAACTACATCCCGACATCAGCAGGCCCAGCACACGCGCCGCCCCGACGGACTACTGAGACCTCGGCCGCCAGCGCGGCCCTTAGGCATCCCTATTCTCGGCTCATCTTCGCCTACACTGTGCTCTGGTGGCTCAACTTCTTCATCCTCGAGAACATCTTCTTCCACCAAGTCGAAGGGCAGCTGCCGTCGAGCGTCGCGTTGGCCACATTTCTGGGCCGGCAGTTGGCGGTCATGGGCGTCTTGGCGCTCATCACGACCTCCGTCCTTACCAGCCGTGTGGCACACCGCTATGGCCTGCGTCTCGGCCTCCTTGTCATGCCGGCCGTGGTTACCGTCAGCATCGTTCTCCTGGCCGTGGGAGGCACTCTGGGCTGGAGCAGCTCATTCATGTTCTGGACTGCTACGATCGCCAGGACCCTTAATGTCGCGCTGGGCTTCTCCATCTCCCAGGCTATGGGCAGCCTGCTTTTTCAGCCACTGCTCGGGCAACTGCGCGGTGCCACGCAGACCATTGCTGAAGGCATCATGCAGCCGCTGGCCATCGGGGTGTCGGGCGTCATCCTGCTGGTGTTCAGCACCACACTCGATTTTGACGCCGCCGGCCTTTCATACATCTTCCTGGCCGTCGCCGTTCCATGGTTTTGGTCTATCCACGAACTGGCCCGTCAGTATCCCCTGGTGATGAGTGAGGCTCTAAAGAAGAGGGGCTTGGGAGAGACCACCACGATCCTTTTCGACGCTTCCGCCATCACCCAGCTGCGTCAGAGTCTTCGGCATCCTCGGCCCGGTCTGGCCCTTTATGCGCTAAATCAACTGGAGCAGGTCGCTACACAGGCGTGGCCGCAGACACTCGTGGACGAGCTGCCGGATTTGCTGGATCATGCAGCCCCCGAGGTGCGTCTCGAGGCACTGGAGCGCGTTTTGAGGCTTCGCGCTTCTGATGCACTGCCGGTCCTGCGGAGAAAGCTCCCGGGTGAGACCGACCCGCGGGTTCGATCCATGCTGCTCAGAGTGCTCGCGGTCATGCAGGATCCTCAGTCCGAGGACCAGATCCTGCTTGCCCTGGAGTCGCCTGAACCTGTCGAGCGCCGCGGCGCCATCATCGGACTCCTGTCTTCACCGCGCACGCCGGCCGCCGCGCGCGCAGCCTCAGCGCTGAACGATCTCGCCGTCTCAGACGAGGTCCACGCTCGCTTGTCTGCCTGCTGGATCCTCCATGAGGTCCAGCATCCTGAAGCAGCCGGTCATCTCATCAGGTTGATGGGCGATAGCTCAGTCGTCGTCAGGCATGCCGCGCTACGTGCCTCCGGGCAGCACGCCGACCCGGTTCTGCAAGGCGCTCTGCTGGCTGCCTGTGACGATCCCGCAAGCGCGCGGGTCGCTGAGAGTGTCCTCATCGCCCAGGGTACGAGGAACCTCGACGCGATTACACGCGAATTCGATTCCGCTTCGGCCGTTGGCTCGTCCCCCCGACGCCTCCTCAGCATTGCTCGCATCCTCGGTCGTATTCGGCATCCAATGTCCGTCGCCTCGCTGCTTCCACGAATATCCGCGCCCGATCCCGAACTGCGGCTGCACGTCCTGCTTTCCCTCAGCCGACTGGGCTATCGGACCAGATCGTCAGAAGAAACCTTCAGCTACGTCCGTTCTGAGATGGCCCGTGCCGCATGGCTTGCTGCGGCGATCGAGTGCGTCCAAGCCATGCCTGGGTCGGCAGGCTCGAAGACCCTCAGCGGCGCACTGGGGATCGCTTTTCGCAACACACGCAGCCGCATTCTGCTGCTATTGTCCTTCGTATTTGATGCCCGGGCAGTGCTGCATGCAAGGACCGCCCTCGAGCAAGCCTTCACGCATCACTCGCCGATGGCCCTTGAGACCATCGATGCGCTCCTGCCTTCCGCTGCCAGGCCCTGGGTATTGCCCCTGATCGAGGACACCTCCTATGCCGGTCGCATTGCACGCTGGCGCGCGGCAGGCATACAGGTCCCAGCCCCGACGCTACAGGACGTGCTGCGGTCGTTGATCGGATCAGGAAACGGGGCTTGGCACGCGCCTTGGACGCGCATGTGCGCCATGTACGTCGCTGCCCTGGCGGATGAGCAATCCTTGATACCCGAGCTGGAGCACGCCGCGTCTGCGCTGCATCCCGGTCTTGCCCGGATGGGGCGCTGGTCCTTGGCGCGGCTTTCGGCCGCCGGTCGGCGTCCAGGAGAATCGGAAATGCTGTCACTTGTCGAGAAGGTGCTAATCCTCAAGTCCGCGCCGCTTTTTTCTGAAACGCCGGACAACGTCCTCGCAGAGGTCGCCGATCTGGTCGAGCAGCTTTCATTCGACGCAGATCAGATCATCTTCAACAAGGGCGAGCCCGGAGACAGTTTGTACATAATCGTTGGCGGATCTGTGAATGTCTGGGACGGCGAGCGCCTGCTGAATGAATTGGGTGAGGGCGAAGCCTTCGGGGAGCTGGCGCTGCTGGATCCCGAGCCGCGGCTAGCTACCGTCAAGGCCGCCGAGCCCACTACGCTGTTGCGACTCGACGCGCCGAATTTCCGGGAGGTCTTGGATGCGCAGCCGGAGGTCTCTGCCGCCATCATCCGGGTCATCACGAAGTACCTCAGGAGCCAGCTGCAGTACGCTCGTGAAGCCAGTGCCCAACTGAGGGCTCTGGGGTCATCCGCCCCGCTCAGCCAGCCTGGCACCGAATGACCCTCGCATGGGCGTCTATCGATTCCCTGAGCTCGCGGCAGGTCAAAACTTGCTTCCGTAATAATCTGCTCGGGGTCATGAGGGATCCTGGAGAGAGTGCATGCCCGCTACCAAGGGTTCAAACAAGCCTTTAGATCTGCCCTTCCAACGAGACCAGATCATCGACGACTACCGGCTGGCTTACCGGTCACGCCAGGCGAGTCTTATTGGCCGCCGCGAGGTGCTCAGCGGCAAGGCCAAGTTTGGGATCTTCGGCGACGGCAAGGAAGTCGCCAACATCGCCATTGGCCACGTCTTCCGCAAAGGCGACTGGCGCTCGGGCTACTACCGCGATCAGACATGGATGCATATGCTTGGAATCATGAGCATCCAGCAGTTCTTCGCCCAGCTGTATGCCCACGCCGACCTCGACGCCGAGCCAAACACCGGCGGTCGCGGCATGAACGCGCACTTTGCCTCCCGCTTTGTGAACCCGGATGGCTCCTGGACGGATCAGACCGCATCCTTCAACACGGCAGCAGACGTCTCCCCAACTGGCACGCAGATGCCTCGCGCCGTTGGCCTCGCCTATGCCTCGGTACTGTATCGACAGCTGAAGGAGTTGAAGCAGTTCAGGGAATTCTCTCGGAACGGTGACGAGGTGACCTTTGCCACAATCGGCAATGCTTCGACCGCCGAGGGGATCTTCTGGGAGAGCATCAACGCCATCGGCGTCCTGCAGGCGCCGGCAATCGTGACCGTCTTTGATGATGGCTATGGCATTTCCGTCCCCAACCAGTTCCAGATGGTGAAGGAGAACATTCACGATATCCTGGAGGGATTCCGGCGAGACGATTGCCTGGAAGCGGATTGCCTGCGCGGCTTTGATCTGCTGCAAGTGCGCGGCTGGGACTACACGGCCCTGATCGAAACCTATCGCAAGGCGGTTGATGCAGCGCGCAAGCATCACATACCCGCTCTCGTTCACGTTACCGATCTCACCCAGCCGCAGGGGCACTCGACCTCCGGCAGTCACGAGCGCTACAAGACGCCGGAGCGACTGCAGTGGGAGGCCGACTTCGACTGCATCCGCAAGATGCGGGAATGGCTGCTGAACAGCGGGCTCCTCTCCGAGGCGCAGATCACGGCTCATGAACAGGAAGATCGCAACACCGTGGAGGGCATCCGCAAGGCGGCCTGGGATGCGTATCTTGCCCCCATCCTCGAAGAGCGCGATCGGGTCGTGGATATGCTCGACGAGATTGCCGGCAGGTCAACGCATGCGTCTGCACTCAACGAGGTTCGCCAGGGGCTTGCCTCGCTGCCTGCACCGCTGCGTCGTGACGTGCACACCGCCGCCCACTCCGCTTTGCGCCTGCTTCGCGGTGAGGCGCTGCCGACCAAGCAGGTGCTCGCGCGTTGGAAAAGCGAACAGGACGCGGTGAACCAAACGCGCTATGGCTCGCACCTGTACACCGGACGTGCCCTGCGGGTCGAAGAGATCAAGCCCGAGTACACCGAACGTTCGCCAATGGTCAATGGCTTCGAGGTCATCAATGCCGGCTTCGATGCCATTCTCGAGCGCGATCCGCGCGTGATCGCGATTGGTGAAGATGTAGGCAAGCTGGGCGATGTCAATCAGGGCTTCAAGGGGTTGCAGGAGAAGTACGGTGAGTGGCGCGTTACGGACACAGGCATTCGTGAAGCCACCATCCTCGGGCAAGCTATGGGAATGGCGATGCGCGGCCTGCGCCCGATCTGCGAGATCCAATATCTGGACTACCTCCTATATGCCATTCAGATCATGTCGGACGACCTGGCGACGCTGCATTGGCGGAGCGCCGGCGGCCAGAGCGCCCCGGTTATCGTGCGCACGCGCGGGCATCGGCTCGAGGGCGTCTGGCACTCTGGCTCACTCATGGCGAGCCTGCTCGATCTGCTGCGCGGCATGTACATTCTTGTGCCTCGGGACATGACTCGCGCTGCCGGCTTCTACAACACGCTGCTGAAAGCGGATGAGCCGGCGGTGCTCATTGAGGTCTTGAACGGCTATCGCCTCAAAGAGAGGCTTCCGGACAACATCGGTGAATTGACTGTGCCCCTGGGCGTGCCCGAGGTCCTCCGTGCGGGCGCCGATGTGACGGTCGTGACCTACGGCGCCTGCTGCAGGATTGCCATGGATGCTGCCGGGAAGCTTCAGCAGGTGGGCATTGAGGCCGAGATCATCGATGTCCAGTGCCTGCTCCCATTCGACATCCAGGGCCGGATCGCGGAATCGCTGGCGAAAACAAATCGCGTCCTGTTCCTGGATGAGGATGTTCCGGGCGGCGCGTCGGCCTACATGCTGCAGCAAGTGATCGAGAAGCAGGCAGGCTACTACCACCTGGACTCCAGCCCGCGCACTCTGAGCGGAACAGCCCATCGCCCAGCTTATGGTTCGGACGGCGACTACTGGTCCAAACCCAACGCCGAATCCGTGTTCGACGCGGTCTACGCAATGATGCATGAGGTCGACCCCCAACGGTATCCCGCGGTCAAATAACCGCTGCGCGGCGGCGGCAGGCATCTGAGAGGCTCAGGATGGCAACCAAAGTGCTAGTTCCTCTTCTGGGTGAGGGTGTGGAAGAGGTCACGGTCACGAAATGGCTCAAGCGCGAAGGCGACGCCATCAAGGAACTGGAGCCGCTGCTCGAAGTCAACACAGACAAGGTCGATACCGAGGTCCCCGCGCCCGCCTCCGGGACCCTGCTCAAGATCCTGGCGCAAGAGGGCGCGCCGGCACGCGTCGGTGAGATCCTGGCCTTCATTGGAAAACCCGGCGAGTCAACGGAGGCTGCCTCGCCGCCTCGGCCTGAGGAGCCCGTCGCATCGAAGCCGGTCTCGCCAGCCCGCTCGGCCCTCGAGACCCTGCCGCCTCCCGCGGCCCGCGAGGTTGGCTTTGTCTCGCCCGTCGTCGCGCAAATCGCCGCAGAGCACGGCGTCGATCTCTCCAGGATCCGCGGCACCGGCCTGAATGGCCGTATTACCAAGAACGACGTCCTCGAATTCGTTCACGCCCGGCCCTCTTCGGAGGCCCCGACTGCCCAGTCCCATGCCTTGCCGGGCGCGACACGCGTTGCCGGTGATCAGTTGGTCAAGCACACGACGATACGCCGGCAGATCGCCGAGCACATGGTGCTTTCGCAGAAAACCTCTCCCCATGTCCTGACCGTCATGGAGGCGGACATAGGCAGGGTTGCCGCACACCGCGACTCAAGCAAGGCACTCTTCGAGCGGGAGGGGGTCAAGCTGACCTTTACCGCCTACTTCATCGCTGCCGTCGCCACCGCGCTGAAAGCCTTTCCAATTGCCAACTCAACCTGGACGGAGGCAGGCGTGCTGCTGCATGGCGCCATCAATATCGGCATGGCCACCTCTTTGGGCGACGATGGCCTCATCGTCCCCGTGATCAAGGGCGCCGACAATCTCTCTTTGCTGGCCATCGCGCGTTCAGTCAATGACCTGGCTGCTCGGGCCCGGGCCCGCAAGCTGCGGCCCGATGAAGTCCGTGGCGGTACATTCACGCTGACCAACCATGGAATTGGCGGATCCCTCTTGGCCATGCCCATCATCAATCAGACGCAATGCGTGATCTTGGGCACCGGCGCCATCCAGAAACGCGTGGTCGTGGTCAGCGACGCCGCCGGCAACGACGCCATTTCAGTGCGTCCGATGATCTATCTCTCTTTGGTCTTTGACCACCGCATCCTGGATGGGGCCAGCGCGGACGCATTCCTTACCAGGGTCAAGCAGGCGTTGGAGTCCTGGATCTGAGATGACCGGGCATCCCCACCACGCTAAGGTTCGTTTTCCGCCGCCGCTCGTTTTCCTTGGCTACCTGGTTGCCGCCCTCGTCCTGAACTGGTTCCTGCCCATTCCTGCGCCGTGGCCCGTTCAGGCGCGCCTCCTCGGAGGCGTACTGATCGTCGGAGGTTTGCTGCTTGGGGGTTTCGCGGTGTCGCGCATGCAGCACGCACCTCTCCAGATCCGGACCAGCCCACCACTTCGCTCATCATCGAGGGTCCTTATCGTCTTACACGCAATCCCATCTACCTTGGCTTCGCGCTCATCATCCTGGGCGGTACCTTCCTGGCGGGAACCCTGTGGGGCATGTTCCTGGCCCCGTTCCTTGTCGCCACGGTCACTCGCGTGATCATACGTGCCGAGGAGCAGTATTTGCAGGCCACGTTCGCCGGGCGCTACAGCGAGTACAGGTCGAGGGTTCGTCAATGGCTGTAGATCAGCTGTCTGCGTTTCCGAAGCACCAGGTAGTAGAATTGCGACGCATCCATTCTCAACCATCAGGATCGTTGCTGTGGGAGCACATGCATGTCTGAAAACTACGATGTCCTCGTGATTGGCGCCGGTCCTGCCGGCTATGTGGCCGCCATCAGGGCCGCGCAACTGAAGCAGAAGGTGGGCATCGTTGACCGCCAGTGGCTTGGGGGCGTGTGCCTAAACGTCGGCTGCATACCCTCCAAATCGCTGCTGAAGAACGCTGAAGTGGCGCACATCCTCCGCGAGCGCGGCAAGGACTTTGGATTCTCGTTCGACAACCTCAAACTGGACTATGGCGTCGCGGTGAAGCGCTCCCGCCAAAACTCAGACCGCCTGGTAAAAGGCGTGGGCTTCCTGATGAAGAAGAACGCCATCACTGTGTATATCGGAGACGCCAGGTTGCTGTCCGGTACGACTATCGCGGTCACGGATGCCGGCAAGCAGGTGATCCAGCTCAACGCCAAGAATATCGTCGTCGCCACAGGTGCGACAGCCATGGTGCCTCCGGCCTGGAAGGTCGACGCCGAAAAGGTGATCACCTATCTTGAGGCCATCCTCCAGGAGCGGCTCCCGAAATCGGTGATCATTATCGGCTCAGGCGCCATCGGCGTGGAGTTCGCCACCATCTGGAATTCCTATGGCGTCGATGTGACGATCGTGGAAATGCTGCCGCGCCTCGTCCCCCTTGAGGACGAGGAAGTCTCGAAGGAACTTGAGAAGGAGTTCAAGAAGCGCGGTATCAAGTGCTTGGTTGGCACCAAGGTCGAGTCGGTCGAAGCGACCCAATCCGGCGCCAGGGTCAAGGTCAGTGCCGAGGGCAAGGAATCGGCCCTGCATGCCGAGCAGGCATTGGTGGCCATCGGCTTCCGGCCGAACTCGAAAGGCTTTGGCCTTGAAGAAGTGGGTGTCAAGGTCAATGAACGCGGCTTCGTGGAGATCAACGAAAAGATGCAGACCAGTGTGCCCAGCATCTGGGCCATCGGCGATGTGACCGGCAAATTGATGCTCGCTCACGTGGGCTCAGCGATGGGCATCGTGGCCGCGGAGAACATTGCCGGCGCCGAGACCGTCACGCTGGACTTCGAAATGATGCCTCGCGCAACTTATAGCCAACCACAAATCGCCTCGTTTGGGCTCACCGAGGCCCAGGCCAAAGAGCGCGGCCATTCGGTCAAGGTTGGACGCTTCCCCTTCCAGGCCAACGGCAAGGCGCTTGGACTGGGCGACTACGCAGGCTGGGTCAAGATCCTTCGCGATGAGAAGTATGGCGAGATCCTGGGTGCGCACATGATTGGGCCTGAGGTCACCGAATTGCTGCCTGAGTTGACACTCGCCCATCTCATGGAGCTCACCCCGCATGAGATTGGGCGCAACGTGCACGCGCATCCATCTCTGAGCGAAGTGCTTGGCGAGGCGGCGCATGCCGCCGAGGGGATGCCCATCCATATCTAGAATGTGCCCGGCCGGAAGCAGGCCGCGGGAGAATCAAAGAGCCGTTTCGCAGCGAAACGGCTCTTTGATTCTCGAACCCCGGGTCTTCACTTGCCGGCGCGGATCTTTGCTCCGCCCAGCGGGGCGCGAAGGAATGGCGTTTGGGATGTTGCTCCATGCAGCGCAGGCCTGGTGTCGGAGATCGCCGGCTTCACTGCCCTAATGGACAAAGAAGCTCAGGATGAAGGGGATGATGGCCGCGAAAATACTGCCTCCAATTCCGACCACCGCGCCCGCCAGCCCCAGGCACGTGGAAAAGACGATTGTGACCACCACGAAGAGCATGATCCATTTCCGCCAACGGCTTGCAGATTGTGCCTGCTCGATGGGCTGCCACAGCTGTGCTGGCGCCTGTGCTACCGTGCCGCACTATGGGCACTTCATGGTTCTAGCGCTGCCTCTGTGTTCCAGGGTTCCGCCGCAGCTGGGGCAACTAAACGTCTGCACCCATGAGCCGCCTCGGGTGTGTCTTGACCCTGTCTTCCGGAGGGTCCGCAAATCCGTGTCTCACGTCTTCTCCACAACCCAGAAGTGCGATAACCCCAGCCGGCGCAGCGGCGATCTCTCCAGGAACTGCGAGAGTCCCCGCAGTAGCCGGCCCAACGTTCCATAGCGGGCGATCATGTTGTCATACCCTCCAAAGATGACCGTCCGCTCCACGACTCGAGCCGGCAAGGTCGCCAGTAGGTTCTCCAGGTTCTGGGAGGAGTACGCGCGCACGTGCGGAACCAGCCGATCCCGCAGGCGGCGCGGGAGGTAGTTGACGAACAGTTTGTTCCCAAAGCGGTATTTGCCCGCCCAGTAGATACCGTGGGTCTCGAACGGATAGCCGCGGTTGGGCGTGAAGATCACTGCTCGGCCGCCGACCCTCAGCACCCGCAGCATCTCCGATACTGCCAGGCGATCATTCTGGACATGCTCGAGCACCTCGTGACTCAACACCAGATCGAAGCTGGAGGCCGCGAACGGGAGCGACTCGCCCGCGGCGTTCACGATCCGCCCCGACCGCCTGGCGGCTTGCCGGGCCCGCTCTTGGTCGAACTCCAGACCGGTCACTTCCCCACCGAATGTTGACAGGTGCTCGGCGTACATGCCGATGCCGCAGCCGTTCTCCAGCACCCGGCCCTTGATCCGTTGCCCTGCCGCCCGCACGATCATATCCAGACGCCGCTTCTGCCCGTCGCGCCAGACGTAGGACGGTTCGCCCCGCAGTGCGGCCTTCTCCATGTCCCGAATGGTCACGAGGGGGATTATATCTGGGTGGGTGCGGACAGACGTGAGACAGGGAGGGCGTAATGTTCACCTAGAAATGTCACACCTGGTTTGGCAGGGGAGGCCGCATTCCGAGAGCCAAATGGGGACGCTGGAAGTGATAGTAGCGCAGCCAGTCTTCGACCTCCTGGGTGAGTTGTGGGATCTGA
>Ga0315288_10000200_pt1 | contig 71527 bp, 64 predicted proteins | sample YL17G11_20_MG_FD_203454 | JGI IMG/M metagenome (GOLD analysis project Ga0315288, IMG submission 203454) | Sediment microbial communities from Yellowstone Lake, YNP, Wyoming, USA - YL17G11_20 | ecosystem: Environmental > Aquatic > Freshwater > Lake > Sediment | place: USA: Wyoming | collected...
GACTCAGTGGGCGCGCGAAGGGAAATTGGACCCTCTCATCGGGCGTGACGACGAGCTGCGCCGGGTGATTCAAGTGCTTTCGCGGCGCACCAAGAACAACCCCGTGCTGATTGGAGAACCAGGCGTCGGAAAGACCGCGGTGGTGGAAGGGCTTGCACAGCGTATTGTTTCCGGCGACGTACCGGAGAGTTTGAAAGGGAAAGAGATTGCAATGCTTGACCTGGGGTCGCTGATCGCGGGCACCAAATTCCGCGGCGACTTTGAAGACCGTCTCAAGGCGTTTATCAAAGAAATACAGGGTTCGCAGGGACGCATCATTCTTTTTATAGACGAAATTCACACGATCGTAGGAGCCGGCGCTGCCGAGGGGGCAATTGACGCCTCAAACCTTCTCAAACCGGCCCTCGCGCGCGGAGAGTTGAGAGCAATCGGGGCGACGACCACCAAAGAATACCAGCGGTACATCGAGAAAGACGCTGCGCTGGAGCGGCGCTTTGCGCCCATTATGGTCGACGAGCCATCCATCGAAGACAGCATCGCGATCCTGAGGGGTTTGAAGGAAAAGTATGAGATGCACCACGGCATCAGAATTTCCGACGAGGCGATTGTAACCGCGGTGAATCTTTCGGCGCGCTACCTTTCGGATCGGTTTCTTCCTGACAAGGCCATAGACCTTGTTGACGAAGCTGCCGCTGCCCGCAAGCTCGAGTCCGACAGCATCCCTTTGGAAATAGAGAAGATGCGGCGCGATATCAGACGCCTGGAAATTGAGAAGTCGGCTCTTGTAGCGGAAAAAACCAAGAATAAAAAGCGCATCGCCTCGCTTGAAAAAGAGCTGGCGCGGATGAAAAAAGAGGATGAGAAACTGACCTCGGTGTGGAGCAAAGAACGCGACTCGTTTGCGCACGTACACCAACTGCAGCGGCAGATCGAGGAGTTGAAACGCGAAGCGGATACCCAGGAGCGCGCCGGTAACTTTGAGCGTGTTGCCCGCATTCGATACGGCGAGCTGCCGACGCTTGAGCGTGAGTTTGAAACTCTTCAAAAGAAATGTGCCTCCAAAACGGCGGCAAAAGGATTCATTAAAGACGCAGTGGATGAGGAAGATATTGCGGCGGTTGTTTCCCGCTGGACGGGCATTCCGGTTGCTAAGATGCTTGAATCGGAGATGCGGAAACTGAGCCGCGTTGAGGAGATTATAAACGAGCGGGTGATCGGACAGGAAAAAGCCGTCAGGGCTGTTGCCAGCGCGTTGCGCCGCGCCCGTGCGGGGCTTGCCGACGAAGATCGGCCGCTGGCATCGTTTATGTTCCTGGGGCCCACGGGTGTTGGCAAGACCGAACTTGCACGCACCCTCGCTGAGTTTATGTTCAACGACAAAAAAGCGCTGATTCGCGTGGACATGTCGGAGTTTATGGAAAAACACTCGGTCGCCAAACTTATCGGCTCTCCACCCGGCTACGTCGGATATGAAGAAGGGGGACATCTGACCGAGACGATTCGCCATCGTCCCTACAGCCTGATTCTGTTTGATGAAATTGAGAAAGCGCACCCGGAGGTGTTCAACATTCTCCTGCAAGTGCTGGACAACGGACGACTGACCGACTCGAAAGGAAAAACCGCAAACTTCAAGAACAGCATCATCATTCTCACTTCCAATGTAGGCAGCGAGCTGTTCTCACAAACCTCTGCGGCGGTCGGGTTTGAACGTGAGCATTCCGAGGAAGAGCGTCGGGCGCATACACGCCGGGACATTGAAGAGCGGGTAATGGAACGCCTGCGCGAGCACTTTCGGCCTGAGTTTCTCAATCGCCTGGACGAAATCATCGTGTTCAACCCGCTGTCGGAAAAAGACATCGAGCGGATTGTTGAAATTCAGATGAATGAGCTGGTGCAGCAGCGTCTGGCCGGCAAAGGGTACTTGGTGGAAGTGAGTCCGTCGCTGAAACGATATATCGCCCGCGAAGGGTACGATCCCTTGTTCGGTGCGCGTCCCATCCGCCGCATGATTCAAAAACACGTGCTGGACAAGCTTGCGGACAAAATCATTAAAGAAGAACTCGGTGATCGTAAGAAAATTAAAATCGGCTTTAAAGCCCCAGACCGCGTCCTTATTTCTTAAAGCGGTCGCGTTTGCGCTGCTTGCGGGGCTTGTTACCTACTCACGCTCGCCGTGGTGGATAGCGGCGTTGCTTGCTTGGGCCGTGCATCTCTATCTCGTCCACGTGCGGGGGCGCACACCCTCGCTTTCGTGGACGTTCTGGTCGTTTGTTGCGGTGAGCGTTGTCATTGCGCGTACCAGCATGCTGGGCTCTCTGAACGTTCCTTTGTATGTTGCGCTGGGGGTGGTGTTGTACCTGATACTTGGAACCGTCGCACTTCGATTTGAAAATTTCAGAGTATGGGGAAGTGTTGCATACTATCTCTTGGTTTTTGCAGCCGTGGCGCTGTTGATTCAAGCGTCTCCATGGAACCGTGCGTGGTGGGCGATACCGGCGACTTTCGCTTTCTTTTTTCTGACGGGGCGCGAGTACATTCAGCTGATGACGGGTGTTTTTTCCAGACGTTTGAGCATATTCAGATTAATCATTGCATTAATGGCGACGCAGATAATGTGGGCGGCATCGCTTCTGTCGGTGGGATTTTTGAGCGCCGCAGCGCTGGTGCTGGTGTTTGTGATGGGAGTATTCAACCTTCAGATGCGTTACTTTGCGGGCCTTCTTGACCGAAAGAACCTTCTTAAAGACACGGCGTTTTTCGGCGCATTCTTGGCGCTGACGGCTGTACTGCTGCTTGTGTTATGAGAGCGGTGCGTTCTGCACAAGCGAAGATTCTGAGCGGCTCGGCGCTCACGACCCAGAAAATCGCCGCTTCTCTGGCAGCAGTTATGACACGGCGTTCCGGACGCGGGGCGCGCGTTCTTCTTCTGCGAGGGAGCTTAGGGTCGGGCAAGACGACGTTTGTAAAAGGTTTTTTGAGATTTTTTCGCATTCGGCCGCACGCGGCAAGCCCGACATTTGTGATTATGAAGCGATACCAGCCAAAGGGTAAACGGAGGAAGTCACAGGTGAGAAACATTTATCATATTGATGCGTATCGATTGAAGTCAAAGAGAGACATAACGATACTCGGCGTCGATTCGATACTTTCCGATTCGGGCGCCGCCGTGCTTATGGAATGGCCTGAGCGCCTAAAGGGAATACACTGGCCTCGCGGAACAGTTCGGATTGATTTTTCGCATGGTATAACGGAAAACGAGCGTCACATTACCGTTGGAAAGTAGTGCGTAAAAAAACAGCCCCGCCGGCGGTGTAAAAACCGTACAGGCGGGGCAAGTGTTCAGGGGTGATGGTAGCGGACTTGGCGGGACGAGAGTTCGTCGTCAGTGACGAACCACGTTCCGTGTCCTTGAGCGCGCATGTTGTCCACATGCACGACTCGGTCCGCTCCCAGCGAGTTGTCGCTGGACAGCACCGTCACGACTCGCTGGAAGTTGTACGCCCAGTTGAAGTAAATTCCGGCGTACAGCTCAAGCGTGCTGCGTTCTCCTGGCTTGAGGCGCCGTGGAGAGTACTGATCCCTCCTCCACCCTCGTTCGTCGGTGTAGTGAGACACGAGGAGCACGGGGTGACCGTCAACCAGCACGTCAATGGCATGCGACGTGTTGTTGACGACCATGAAGGGATTGGAGTAGAGGTGCGGACCGTGCACCTCTACCACGATGTCCCCAAATGGGGGGAGGGCTGTGGGTCTCATTTCCACGCACCCTCCAACAAGGACGCAGAAAGCCAGAACTCCCAGAATCCTTTTCATCACACACCTCCCGGTGTTTTATCCTATTTTCTGGTTGCATTATACCATATCTTTATATTTTAGTCAAATCCTGGGGCGATTCGGTGCAGAGCAGATAAATAAACACCATCTGCAATTGTGTTTTTCGCCACCCGTACTACAATGGTAAGTGCATACGTTTTCGTTGGGCATTAAGATGCAGTTTCCACCTTTGTGTCTTCAGATACCCTTCAACTCCAGGAACAGCTTTTAAAGATGCGCCGCGAGGCGGAAGAACGCGACGCTCAGCGCCGAGCGTCGTCAAACGGCATTCCGTATCTGGCACTCGCAAAGGTGTCGGTGAACCTTGAGGCGCTTGAGCTGGTCGCGTACGAGAAAGCGAAAGAAGCCCAAATGGCCATCATTGAAGCCCGCGACGAGAAACTTGCGGTGATAGTCGTTGACCCAAAGTATTCCCAGACCGTGAAGATGCTCGAGCAGCTCAAAGGAGAAGGATATAAACCTACTATCTATATAGTGTCGCGGCCGTCTCTTGAGTACGCGTTCGGATACTACCGCTTTGTGCAGAAGAAGCAGAAAGAAATCTCCGGAGCTGTGCAGGTGGGATCGAGTGAAGCCGGAGACGTTTCGCAACAAGACCTGGGTTCCATCGTCAAAGCCCGCAACGCCATTATCACGCGCAACGATCCCGGTGCCATCTCTCAGCTACTCGAGATTATTCTGATGGGTGCGATTGCTAATCGCTCGTCGGACATTCACCTTGAGCCGCGCAAGGGAGCGGTGCACCTGCGGTTTCGCATCGACGGCGTGCTCAATGACGTGTTCAACCAGTTTTCCGGCCCCGTGTATCGCTCGATGCTCTCGCGCATCAAACTTTTGTCGAATCTTAAACTCAACGTCCGCGACGAACCTCAAGACGGCCGCTTCACCATCACGCTGACCAAAAAGGACGTCGAAGTGCGCGTGGCAATCGCACCCTCAGAATTCGGCGAAGTGGTGGTAATGCGTCTTCTGGACCCCGACGTGATTGCGCTCGACCTCCAGGATCTGGGACTTCGTCCGGACGATCTGGTGATCATCGGAGAGCAGCTTGACCGCCCCAACGGCATGGCGCTCAACACCGGTCCCACCGGTTCGGGAAAGACCACCACGCTCTATGCGTTCCTGAAGCACAAACTCAACCCCGGTATCAAAATCATCACCATTGAAGATCCCATTGAGTACCACTTGGAGGGTGTTGAGCAGACACAAGTGAAAGAAGAGTCCGGTTACACGTTTGGTTCCGGTCTTCGCTCGCTGATGCGTCAGGACCCGGATGTGATTCTTGTCGGGGAAGTTCGCGATAAGGAAACGGCCGAGATTGCGGTGCAGGCGGCGCTGACGGGACATCTGGTATTTTCCACCGTCCATGCCAACAGCGCCTCTGCCGGCATCCCGCGGCTTTTGGATCTTGGAGTCAAGCCCTCAAGCCTGGCACCCGCGCTCAATCTCCTAATAGCGCAGCGTCTGGTACGTCGCGTCTGCACCTCCTGCCGCGTTCCCGAAAAAATTGATGAGGCGATGAAGAAAAAAATAGAGACGTTCGTAAACGCGATACCCGATCGAGTGGACAAGAAAAAATATTTGGACACTATCACCATTTTCAAACCTCAGGGCTGTGAGGTGTGTAACGACACCGGTTTTCTCGGGCGCATCGGCATCTATGAACTGATGATGGTCACCCCCGAGATTCAAGAATTGATCATCAAAGAAGTGGGGCAGTTGGAGATTGAGCGCGCGGTCGCCAAAACGGCGTTCGTGTCCATGCAGCAGGACGGTGTGCTCAAGGTACTCTCGGGCATCACCACGTTTGAGGAAGTAGAGGAAACAACCGGCAAGATTGAGTGGAAATAGCGGAGACCCTACTTAAAATAAACCATGAAATCTTGGCTCAAAGAAAATTGGTTTAAGATTATAGTGCTCATTTTGCTAGGATTGTTTTTGTGGTTCTATAGATTCAGCTATATTCCTCGTGACGGAGCGGGATATTTTAAATGCGACAGACTTACCGGTGATTGTATCTCACCGCTGACTCTCCCCCCGCTTAACTTTTGGGATTGATAAAGCCCATCAGGGTTTTGGGGAAATATGAGGAGGAAGAAGATTCATGCGGACTGGGTGAAAGCTCAATTTAGCTCAAAATGGAAGTCTAGTTCGTACAGGAACGTTCTGATACATACTGGGTTAATCGAAAACATTATTGGGGAAGAAGCAAGACATCGCGACAACTTTGCTATTGCAATAAAAATCCTGAGATTTTCTGGGTATGAAAAGTTGGGTGCTATAGAAGAACTGCGAAAGTTAAGGAACAAGATTGTGCATAAAGTTGAGGAAGAAGAACTCGACGAGTCGGAAATAATTGAGACGAGGGATAGAATGCACAAACTTTTGGGTGAAATTTACCACAAAAATGTGCTCATTAAAGATTATTTTTTCAAGAAGTACGGAATTCATACGGATAAAGAGTTTTGAGGTATATGAAAAATTGGCTTAAGGAAAACTGGTTGAAGATTGGATTATTAGTTGTTTTGATTATTACTATTACTGGCACTTTTTATTAGTTCGAGTGGAAACCAAGCCAAGTTAGAAAAAGTTGTGCCAATTGGGCTCTTCAGCGGGCAAAAGGGAAAACCCTTTTAGATTCTCTCTCTGAAACATACAACCAAAATCAATACGACGACTTCTATACAAGATGCTTGAGAGAAAAAGGATTATAAGGTCTGTGATGAAAGAAAAATTTTTACAACTTATCCAAGATATAACTGAAAAACCCGTAGGCATATTATTCATGTTTTTAGGAATTTTATGCTACTTTGCTTTAGATAGAAGAGTCGCAAGCGTAACATTTCTTACTCTCTTTAGTTTTGGATTAGGAATCTTAGTTGGTCAAGAAATTGACTCAAAATGAATATCGATATAACAAAACTTGATAAGTACCCTTTAATGATACTGGTAGGGGGCGCTCTTTTTACTACAATTTCTATATCAAACGGAGGATTCTTCTTTAAAGAATCGGTTTTTATATTTGCTTATGGAATATTGAGTTCTATCGCTAGGCAGATAAGAAAAGATGTTAAAGATTCTAGCAAAGCGTCAGTTATTTATCACGTATTTCAACTCGTGTTATTTGTTGTTGTAGCAATACTATTCTTGTTCTTATTTGTTTTTTAATCCCCAACCGAGACGGGTCAGTTAACTGAAGCTAACAAACAGGTTCTAACATCCTCGACCAGAGGATCAAAACAGAGAGTCTGACAAAAGAAACGGCCGGGATGTCCCGGCCGTGTTTGGAGCCTTCATTTCTCGCTGGTTTTTGGTTTCTCTCTATCGTGTCACGTAGTGCACTCCTCGCCCCGTTTTTCCAACCTGCTGCACCTTTCCTTCAGCTTCAAGTTCGTCCAGATACTCCGTTGCCGTTGTGTCGGAGATGCTCAAAAGATCTTGCGCCTCGTCATTGGTGATACGGCCGCTATGCTTGAGATACTCGACAATCAGCACCTTTCGCTGTTCGATACGCTGGCGCTGGGCGCTCTGGCGGTATGCTACTCGCTGCGTTTTGCGGCGCACCAGAAGCAGTGCTAGCACTCCCGCAAGGAACAGGACGAGGTATTCCATACGGTCAGTATAGAGTAGAAAGCGAACGGAGTGAAGCCCTGTAATGTCCGCCGGAGGCGGACTACTACCGGGGTGGAAAGCAACAAAAAGAAAACGCTGGCGGTAGTACCGTCAGCGCGGCACGAAAAATGAGCGGTTCTAATATTAGAACCGCTCTTGCTGTATTGGTATCGCTTGTGTCTTTCGCATATAAAAAATCGCCCGACTCTGTGAACAAATGTGTGGATGGAAAAATCCTCTAGAGGATTTTCTTTAGAACCATTCCGAGGTGCACCCCAGCTTGTGACCAAGGTGTCCTTGGCGTAGAGCGGTTCCTAATTTGTCCACAGAATCGGACGATCTTTCTGTGAAAATGATAGCATGTCTGTATTATTCTGTCAAGTCCCCGGCGGGAGAGCTAGAGGGAAGGGGGACTTCCATTGTATATATAACCTCCCTGGTGTCAAGTCCTCTCAATAAGCCCGTTGCCGCTTCTTTTTATGCGTCTGTTTTGATACGATAAACCTATGCCGCAGCCGCAGAATTCGCTCGGCGCCTTGCGTGAGGAGTTTTTTACAGAAGCCGCACTGCGCCCCGCGTCATTTGAAGAATACATCGGCCAGGAAACCGTCAAGCAAAACGTGCAGCTGATGATCCGGGCCGCACAAAAAAGAAACGAACCGATTGACCATTTGTTACTGTACGGACAAGCGGGGTTGGGCAAGACCACGCTTGCTACCATCATCGCCCGCTCGCTGGGGGCTCGTCTGAAGATCACCTCGGGTCCCGTGCTTGAGCGGATCGGTGACATGGCGGCGATCCTCTCATCGCTTGAAGCGGGTGATGTGCTGTTCATCGACGAAGCGCACCGCATCAACGCCGCGATTGAGGAAATACTCTACCCGGCGATGGAAACGCGCCAGCTGCATCTGGTGATCGGCAAGGGCCCTTCGGCCCGGGCCATGACGCTGGATCTTGAACCGTTTACGCTGATTGCGGCAACCACTCGCGTCAATCTTCTGTCGTCTCCGCTTCGGTCGCGGTTTGGAGCGGTGTTGAAACTCGATTACTACCGTCGCACCGATATTGAGAAAATCATCCAGCGGTCGGCGGCGATTTTGGACGTGGACGTCACCCAAAAAGGACGGGCGGTCATTGCAGCCGCCTCGCGCTTTACGCCGCGCACTGCAAACCGCCTCCTGAAACGCGTGCGGGACGTATGCAGTGTTGAGAATCAGAACACCGTTGACGAATCCCTGGCGCGCCGGGCGCTGGCGATGTTTTCAATTGACGAAGCGGGACTTGAAGAGTACGACCGACGCCTGCTCGAAGTGTTGGTTGAAAAATTTGGCGGCGGACCCGTGGGACTCTCGACACTGGCCGCGGCGCTTGACGAAGACAAGGGAACGATTGAAGACGTGTACGAACCCTACCTGATCAGGATGGGCTTTATAACGCGCACGCCGCAGGGGCGGAAAGCGACCGAGCGCGCCCGAAAGCATCTTGGGAACACGAACAAAAGCGTGGGCAACAAGAAATAGCGGTCACACAATACTATGGAAGAGCAGCACAAAACTGTTCCGGCCGTACTGACGTCAATGGCGTTTCTACTGGCGTGGTTTTTGGTGTGCATCGGGATTTTATACGTGTTCCTGCACGCGGTAGGCATAGACGCGGCCGCGGTTGTGGTGTACGAGAATCTAAGCGCCGTTGTTATCTTTTACGGTGCCGTGGCGATGCTGGTAATTCTTTTTTCGGTCTGGTTTGCTTCGCATTTCTACCGCGCTGACCATCACGAGATTCCCTAACGTTGTGTCATGGCTGTTTTTATATCGCGCCTGATCCCAAACCCTGCGGGCAAGGACGCGGAGGGCGAGCGCATCACCCTGTTCAATGACTCGACCGACGCGGTCAGCGTATCCGGCTGGTCTTTGTCCGACGCTTCGGGAAAGGCGTATATCATCGGCGCGCATACTATAGAAAGCGGCGGCGAGTACACGCTGGAGTATGCGCAGACCAAAATCTCTCTCAACAACACCGGTGACACGCTGACGCTGAAAGATGCCGCCGGAAACGTTATCGATTCGGTTTCATATACTGGTTCCGTGGCGGACGACGTGATACTTGCGCGGACGGCGCCGGGCGAAACGCTGCGGGCCGTTGCGGCAGAGAACACCGCGGGCGCGAGAGACGGCAGTGCGCTCGCTTCCGGCGAGCGCGGTGCGTTTTCCGGTTACGCGGCGACGGTTGCGGACAAACAAAACCCGGGAGGCGAACGTCAGCCGGGAGAAGAAACAATGTTGTCTGGCGGCGGAGGTGGCGTCGTTACGCTTGCCGTTGCAGTTTCGCTCGTATTGACCGGGGTCTTCTGGTACATGTTCAAAAAAGTAACCACTGCTGACTCCACGGCATGAGCAAGATTGAGAAAACAGTGTGTTGGGTCATCGGAGCGTTTTTTTTGGTGTCTGTGTTTCTTTTGGCGACGAACTCGCTGGGTGACTACGATACGGGGTTTCATCTTGCGACCGGCCGGTACATTGTCGAGCACAAAGAGATTCCGCTTTATGATGTGTTTTCATACACGGCGTCGGGCAAGCGGCTCATCGCACACTATTGGCTCTCCGACGTCGTTTTCTTTCTCCTCTTTGAAATTTTCGGGCCGTGGGGGCTTGTGCTGGCGGTTGCGGCGCTCGGCGCAGTGACATACGCGCTGGTGCTGGCAACGGTATTGGTGCGCAGGCATTTTATTCCGCTTGCGGCGACATTTCTTGTTCCTTTCATATACTTTACCATGCGGCTCTGGGAGGTGCGGCCGCAGGTGTTTTCGTATCTGTTTGTCGCACTGCTGGTGTACGTGCTGGAGCGATGGCGGTCGTCGGGCAAAAACGCGTTTCTCTGGGTTCTTGTGCCTCTCTTTCTGTTGTGGGCGAACATGCACGCGGGTGTTACGCTCGGGTGTGCGATCGTGTGGCTCTACGGTGCCTGGGCGGTGTGGCAGTGGTACTGGGAGCGAAAGAAATTCCCCGTGCTCCCTCTTGTTGTCGCCGCGCTGTCGTCGCTTGCGGTGCTAGTCAATCCCAACGGCGTTGCGATCCTGACTTACTCTTCCATTATCGCGAAAGCGACCAAAGAAGCGGGCATTCAGGAGTGGATGTCGCTGGTGACGTTTGCCGGCACGCAGCTTAAGTATCGCGTCTTCCTTTGGAGTTCGGTTGTTATTACGGCGGCGGGATTGTGGTTGGTTTCCAGACGCGCGCGACCTCTGCAACGTTTGGATATCATTTCAGCGGGGTTGGTGAGCGCCGCGTTTGTGCTTCCGCTGATATCGGTGCGTCACATTGCATTTTTTCCGCTCCTGGCGGTTCCGATCGCGGCCGGTGAGCTTGCGTCATATGCTCAGAGCCGCCCGCGGTGGCCGCGCATGCTCCAGATACTCTGGATTCCTATGGTGGCGCTGGTAATGTTGTCGACTCTCGCCGGTCTCTTGCATGTGCGCAAAATGCCGGTGTGGAACCGAGTAACGCTTCCGATAGGAGCCGTCGACTTCATCGAGAGCGAGCGGGTGCAGGGACCGCTCTTTAATCTTCTTGAATCCGGCGGGTATCTGATGTGGCGTCTGTGGCCGGGCGAGAAGGTTTTTATCGACGGGCGGAGTGAATTGTATGAGGGAACCATCAACGATGACTACTTCAGGATGCTGAGTCGTGCTGCGGGATGGGAGACCCTTGTTGATTCCGTGTATGGTTTCAATACGGTTATCTTGCACTATCGCGCAGCGGCGGTGGGAAGCGGAAAAAATCTTGTGCTTGATTTTGCGCGAGCACTGGCGACACAAAAACAGTTCAAGCTTGTGTACTGGGACGATGCGGCCATCGTGCTGGTGCGCGACGCCGCGCCCAACACAGACGTTGTCAAGCGCTTCGCGTATGAGATTATCGGTCCTTATGTCGAACCCGAGTCAATTCCGCCCGCTCTGTATGAACGCGCAGGGCGTGAATTTGATCGCGCACTGAAAGCGTCACACGGGTCGGATGTTATCGAGAACTTTGCCTTCCGCTTCGTTCTCAAGCAGCGTCAGGAAGCCGGCACCGGTTTCTAGCGTGTCGCTACTTATCCACTTGACAGCAACGGCACGCCTTCCTTATACTATGAGCACGATGAGATACGCAGTAACGATTTATAGCGGGTGAGCGCGTTGCGCATGTTTTGTGCGTGTGTTCATCCGCCGCAAGGCGGATTTTTCGTCTCTGGCTCTGCAATTCCGAGTCGTGTAATAGCGAAGGAATTGTAGGAAGCAGAGACAGAATCCCGAGCGAGCGTAAGCGAGTGAGGGAGTACCGCTGGTGATGCCGAACCGACAGAAGTTTGAAAAGTGAATAGAGAGTCTTAATACGTTGCTTTTGGACCAACGTGTGTCCGAAAGGTAACGTCAGGTAGAATACGGAGTCGTATAAGGGTGTATGGAGGATGCCTTGACACGAAACGGCGATGAAGGACGTGGCGTAGCTGCGATAAGCTTCGGGGAGGTGTGTAGCAACCTGTGATCCGGAGATCTCCGAATGGGGAAACCCCATTGAGTGAACCTCAATGATCCCGGCTCAAAAACCGGGAGGCGAACCTGGGGAAGTGAAACATCTCAGTACCCAGAGGAATAAAGAACGAATGTTATTCCCCCAGTAGCGGCGAGCGAAAAGGGAAAAGCCCAAACCCACCGATGCTTTGCATCGGTCGGGGGTCGTAAGGCGTATACGTCTTCTTGCTTATCCCCTGCTTTTCTAAAACAAAAGCGGGGGATCGGCGGGAAGCAAGAGTTACAAAGTTGTTGCCTAACCGAATCCGCTGGGAAGCGGAGCCAGAGAGGGTGAAAGCCCCGTAGGTGAAAGGCGGCAATCTCTTGGTATGTGACCTTGAGTATCCCGACGAACGAAGACGTCGGGAGAACCATCCCGCACTATCGGGAAAGGCTAAATACGTTTCGTGATCGATAGCGAACGAGTACCGTGAGGGAAAGGTGAAAAGCAGACCGGCGAGGTCGGTGAAATAGAACCTGAAACCATACACTTACAAGGAGACGGAGCCCGAACCCGCAAGGGTTTTAGGGTGACGTCGTGCCTATTGAAGAATGAGCCAACGAGTTTATCTCACTCCTTTGTCTAAGTCCTACGGGACGGAGGCGAAGGGAAACCGAGTGTGAACAGCGCGTTTTTCCACGACGTTTGTCGGGGAAAAAGAGGGGTGGGATAAGACCCGAAGCCAGGTGAGCTTGCCTTGGACAGGGTGAACTCCGACGAAAGTCGGGGGGAAGCCCGAACCGGTTGATTGTGCAAAATCTTCGGATGATCTGAGGTAAGGAGTGAAAAGCTAATCGAACCTGGTAATAGCTGGTTCTCTCCGAAATAGCTTTCGGGCTAGCGTCCAGAGAAAACGCGCGGGGGGTAGAGCCACTGGTTGAGAAGTAAAGGGGGAAACCCCGCCTTTTCAGTCAAACTCCGAATACTCGCGTGGATCCCCTGGGCAGTCAGAACGTGGGGGCTAAGCTCCATGTTCGCGAGGGGAACAGCCCAGACCGCCGTCTAAGGTCCCTCAATGTATGCTCAGTGTGAAAGGTGGTGATTGGCCAGAGACAGGTAGAAGGTTGGCTTAGAGGTAGCCATCCTTTAAAGAGTGTGTAACAACTCACTACCAGATGGCCGGTTGCGCCGAAAATTTACCGGGGCTAAGCATACTACCGAAGACGCGGGTCCCCGCTTTTTCGAAAGCGAGGGCGGTAGGAGAGCATTCCAAGCTGCAATGAAGTCCCAGCCGTGAGGCGAGATGGAGCGCTTGGAAGAGAGAATGTTGGTATGAGTAACCACAAGTCCGGTGAGAACCCGGACCCCCGAAAACCCAAGGGTTCCTTCGCAATGGAAATCAGCGAAGGGTGAGGCGGTCCTAAGGCGATGGCGAAAGCCGCAGCTGATGGGCAGTCGGTTAATATTCCGACCCGTCCGTGCGGTCCGATGGAGGGACGAGGTTTTGTAAGCGGAGTGTCTTAATGGTTTGGCATCCTTGGCGTGAGGATTTCTGAATGGGAAATCCGTCAGAGAGCCCCTTCAATGGGGTGCATCCGAGCGCAGAGGTTACCCCGAGCATGTCGAAGGGAAGTCCGCTGAGCAAATCTCCGAGAAAAACTTCTAAGGATAACCGTACGGACACCGTACCGTAAACCGACACAGGTGGGTGAGGCGAGGAGCCTCAGGGGAACGAGTGAGTCATCCTCAAGGAACTCGGCAAAAAAGCGGCCGTAACTTCGGGATAAGGCCTTCCCAAGCGCCGTAAGGCGTGAGGGACGCAGCGAAAGTTTCTCTGGCGACTGTTTAGCAAAAACACAGCTCCCTGCGAACTCGTAAGAGGATGTATAGGGGGTGACGCCTGACCGATGCGAGAAGGTTAACGATGCCGGTTCCGCCGCAAGGCGGAGCTGAGTGTCCGAAGCCCTCGTCAATGTCAGCGGTAACTATAACCGTTCTAAGGTAGCGCAATTCCTTTCCGGGTAAGTTCCGGAGCGCACGAATGGCGTAACGACTGGAGAACTGTCTCGAGGATGAGCTCGGTGAAAATGCGACTCCCGTGAAGACGCGGGATACCTGCAGTGGGACGAAAAGACCCCGGGAGCTTTACTGTAGCTTGGTATTGGTCTTAGGAACTGGATGCGTAGCGTAGCGGGGAGGATTTGAAGTCCCGATTTCGGTCGGGACGGATCCGCCAATGAAACACCCGTCTTTCAGTTTTTAAGCTCTAACCGTGCCGGCAAAAACGGCAGGGGACAGTGCCTGGCGGGCAGTTTGGATGGGGCGTTCTCCTCCTAAAGAGTAACGGAGGAGTCTAAAGGTCAGCTTAGCCCGGATGGAAATCGGGCTGGACGTGTAAAGGCATAAGCTGGCTTAACTGCAAGGCTGACAAGCCGCGCAGGCGCGAAAGCGGAGCTTAGTGACCCGACGGCAATGTCACGTGTGAGTTTACTTACGTGTGACGCTTCATAGAAAGGCCGGAGACATCGGATAAAAGCTACCCCGGGGATAACAGGCTGGTGATGCCCGAGAGTCCATATCGACGGCATCGCTCGGCACCTCGATGTCGGCTCACCATAGCGCGGGGCTGGAGAAGGTCCCAAGCGTTTGGCTGTTCGCCAATTAAAATGGTACGCGAGCTGGGTTCAGACCGTTAAAACTGAACTCGGGAGACATCAAACATGGCGGCATAGGGGATCAATCCCCTATGAAAAAAATCGACTCATATCGGTGGAACCCGAATGCGCTTTCAACCTGAGCGCAAGGGCAATACCGAGGGAAGCCTAGCCAGTGCAAGGCGCTGGTGGTGGCCCCGTAGAGACTTTCCGACCAAAGCGTCGGAGGATGTGATAGCAAGCTGTCACATAACACGTCGGTCCCCCGATATAACATCGGGGTGATGGTATAGTCCAATCCGTTCGTAAGAACGGGTACGATTAGCTCTTGGCGATTCGCCACCTGCTAGTTATATGCGTGAGACAGGTTGGTCTCTATCTACTGCAGGCGTTGACACTTGAGGGGAGCTGCGGACAGTACGAGAGGACCTCCGTGGACGAACCTCTGGTCTACCGGCTTTGGCACCAGCTGAAGCGCCGGGTAGCTATGTTCGGATGGGATAAGCGCTGAAAGCATCTAAGCACGAAGCCCACCCCAAGATAAGGTGTCGTAGGATGGTCGAAGACTACGACCTTGATAGGCTCCAGGTGTACGGTCCGCAAGGACTTTAGCCAAGGAGTACTAATAATCCATCTCGATTCCGTATTCTTTCTGACCCGCAGCGATCATGTGGGTTGCGGGTCGGAACACTGACGTTACCTTTCGGGAATGCGTTGGGAAAACCGACGCGGTTTTCTCCAGCGATTTCCTGGTGATTTAGTTCAACGTGACTTATCTCCTTGTCCGCCATAGCCTTTGGCGACGGCGGATTCCCATTCCCGCCTTCAAGAAAATTTCGGCGGGCAGGCCGAACAGAGATGTAGTCAAAAAGTGTTTTTGTTTGCTGGTGTTTTACCATAGTGTGAACCACCCGATCCCATTCCGAACTCGGAAGTGAAAGCACTGTGGCCCGATGATACTCTTTATGGGGAAAGTAGGGTACGCCAGCATACAAAAACACTTTTTATTTGTATGCCCGACTTGTCCGCCGTAGCCCTAATAGAGACGGACTTGTCCGCCGTAGCTTCAGCGAAGGCGGATGATACTCTTTATGGGGAAAGTAGGGTTCGCCAGGATATCGGTGGAGGAAACCAAACGAGGCGCAGCGCCTCGTTTTTTCGTTTCTGATGCTGTGATACAATGGGCAATAAGAACGCCGCTCTCTCTTTTTTGAATTTAGTTATTTACCGTGCGCATCGCCAAACAAATCGTCTACGGGATTGTGTTCCTTGGAATCGTCGCCCTCGTGCTCTTGGGATTGTGGAGCGCGTTGATTTCCTCTCCGCCGTCCTGTTTTGACGACAAGAAAAATCAGGGAGAAGAAGACGTTGACTGCGGCGGCCCTTGTGTGAGCTGCAGCATCCGCTCGGTGCGCGACGTTGAAGTGCGGTGGGCGAAGGTGTTTCGCGCCGCCGACGGTGTTGGTGTAGCGGCGGAGCTGTATAATCCCAACTCGGACTGGGCGGCATCGCACCTTGAGTACCGCCTCACGCTCAAAAATGAGCTCGGAGAAGTGCTGGCGACGCTTACCGGCACAACATTTGCATACGCCGGCGAGCTCAAGTACGTAGTGTATCCGCTGGTCTCCGAAGGACGCGGTGCCGTATCGGCGGATATGCGCGTGCTCAATCCAACGTGGACCCCGGTGAAAGAATTTGTGAAGCCGGAGATGGAAACCCAGAGCGTTCAGACGAAAAAAGAGGACGTGATGTACGTTTCCGGTCGGCTGGTCAATCACTCCGAGCGCGTGCTCGGAACACCCGAGGTGTATGCGCTGTTGTTCAACGAGAAGGATGTGTTGATTGCGGCATCGAAAACGGAATTGGGCGACGTAGCGAGTTTTGGTTCACACGACTTTCGCATTCTCTTTTTTAAAGATTTGGTGCTCAAACAGACGAGCATTGACTACGCGGCAATATTTCCTCGCACGCTTCGCGCGGATGACCAAGGAGAGGATGTAAAATCGTTGCAGGGCGTGCTCTTGGAGTTTGGACTCACCACCAGGCAGCCCACCGGGTACTTTGACCAGGCGACTGCCGATGCGCTGTCGCAGCTGCGCGTCAATATGGGGCTTGCTGTGAGTCCTGAGTTTGACGAGCCCATGCGTCAGGCGCTGATTCACCTGCTTGCGTCGCAGATGCCTCAGCCCACGCCGGAGGAACGGGAGAAAGCAGTTGATCCCACGCGCACGCGCGTGGTGATTGAGGTGATGCCCTGAGAACGAATGGCGTGAAAGGGAAGATGGAAACGGCTGGCGAAAGTCGGCCGTTTTTATTGAGTATTCATGAGCGTTTTTTGATTTTGGCGGTGCGGGACGCTACAATGAGCAATATGCCAGGCAGTAGAACTGCGACTGGATTCAACAACACCCTTTCTATTGTCGGCGCCGGATAAAAGTTCTTACCGCTAAAACATAAAATTAGCCACGGCTCTTTGTTGAATCTATAAAGCAATAATCGCAGTTTCACTACCTGGTATGCACGATGATTTTCTGAAACCCTACAATCCTCACGCGACTGAGCCTCAGATCTATACCCACTGGGAGGAGTCAGGTTTTTTTGCGCCCGAGGCGCATCAGCCTAGGGCTGACAATCCTAATGAAGGTAAAACGTTCACTATGGTTATTCCTCCGCCTAATGTCACCGGGAGCTTGCATTTGGGTCACGCGCTCAACGCCGTTATTCAGGACATTCTCATCCGTTACAAGAGAATGAAGGGTTTTCGTACTCTTTGGGTTCCGGGGACCGACCATGCGGGCATCGCCACTCAGAACGCGGTCGAAAAAGAGTTAAAAAAACAAGGGCTCACGCGCCACCAACTGGGGCGGGAAAAGTTTTTGGAAAAAGTGTGGGAGTGGAAAGAAAAATACGGCGGCATCATCTTGGATCAGCTTAAAAAACTCGGGGCTTCCTGCGACTGGTCGCGGACTCGCTTCACGATGGATGAGGGCTACACGAAAGCGGTTGGGCAAGCGTTTTTGCATTACCACACGAAGGGATGGATTTACCGGGGAGACCGGATCGTCAACTGGTGCATCCGCTGTGCCACCAGCTTGTCTGACTTGGAGCTTGAGTATCGCCAGGAAAAGGGAAAGCTGTGGCACATTAAGTATCCTCTCAAAGACGGCGGTTTTATCACGGTCGCAACAACCCGACCTGAGTCGATGCTTGGGGACGCCGCGGTGGCGGTTAATCCCAAAGACAAGAGGTACAAAGATCTGGTTGGTAAAATTGCTATTTTACCGATTCTGAACCGAGAGATTCCGATTGTCGGCGACGAAGCGGTGGAAATGGACTTTGGGACAGGAGCGGTTAAAGTCACCCCCGCGCACGACTTTACCGACGCAGAGATTGCCCAGCGGCACAACCTGGAGTCGTTTCAGGTGATAAACGAAAAGGGGAAGATGACCGCTCTGGCGGGAGACGACTTTGTGGAACTTTCCATCGCCCAGTGCCGCGCCAGAGTCGTTGAGAAGCTGAAGGCATTGGGATTTTTGGAAAAAGAAGAGGATTATGCCCACAGCGTCGCTCACTGCTACCGCTGCGATACGGTGATTGAACCGCTGATCTCGAAGCAGTGGTTTTTGAAGATGGACAAGCTGGCAGAGCATGCTATAAGCGCCGTCAAGAAGGGGAAAGTGAAATTTTATCCCGCGCGCTGGGAGAAAGTGTATCTGGACTGGCTTTCGAAGGTAAAGGACTGGTGCATCTCGCGTCAGATTTGGTGGGGGCACAAAATCCCCATTGAGGGGAGTGAGGATGTTCTTGATACATGGTTTTCCTCGGCGCTTTGGCCGTTCGCCACTCTCGGCTGGCCTCAGAAGACAAAAGATTTGAAAGAGTTTTATCCGACAACTGTTCTTTCAACCGCGCGCGACATTATCAACCTCTGGGTTGCGCGGATGATTTTTTCGAGCATTGAGCTGACGGGAAGCGTGCCATTCTCGGATGTGATTATTCACGCGACTATTTTGGCCAAGGGCGGCAGGCGAATGTCCAAATCACTTGGAACCGGTGTTGACCCCATGACATTGGTGGAAAAATACGGCGCCGACGCGACTCGGTTTGGGCTTATCTGGCAGGCGATGGGCGGACAGGACATCAAATGGGCCGATGAGCACGTGGTAGCGGGACAGAAATTTGCCAACAAACTCTGGAACATCGCGCGATTTATTCTCTCGAAATCAGGCGGCGATTTTTCCCTTGAACCGCCGGCTGTCTCGGACGTTGAGGGCAAGAAAATTCTGGCACGGCTCGAAGAAACGGCAGCCGCTGCCCAGAAACAGATTGAATCCTACGAATTCGGGCAGGCCTTGCACGACATTTACGAATTCGTCTGGCGCGAGTTTGCCGACAAGTATATCGAATATTCAAAAAACAAAGACGATACCGAAACGAAACAAACACTCTCGTATTCTCTTTTCCGGATACTCAAACTGCTTCATCCCTTCACACCGTTTGTTACCGAGGCGATTTACCAACATCTGCCGCATAAACCGCAAAAATTCTTAATGACCGAGAAGTGGTAACTACCCGCGACCCCTAACCTACGATATACTTGACCCTATGAGCGTTATTGTCGCATTGGCACTGGGGTTTGCGCCGAGCCTTATCTGGCTGGCGTTCTTTTTGAGAGAGGATGTTCACCCCGAGCCGCGCAAGATGATTGTCAAAGCGTATCTTCTGGGGGGCGTGTCGTCGCTGGCAGCACTGATATTGGAAGTTGCCCTGCAGCCGATGCTCAAAGAACTGGTCATCACTCTGCCGCGCTTTATCGAGGACAATCTCAGCGTCTTCATCGGGTTTTCGGTCGTAGAGGAAGTCATTAAGTTTCTGTTCGTGTATCTTCTGGTGCGCACCAGCCCTTACTTCGACGAGCCGATTGACGCGATGATTTACATGGTCACGGGGGCCCTGGGATTTGCCGCCGCAGAAAACCTCTTTTTGGTATTCTCCAGCGCCGGTCAGGACGTGTTCAGCGTCATCGTACTGCGGTTTATCGGCGCAACGCTTCTTCATGCGCTTTCCTCGGCGATTGTGGGACATCACTGGGCGCGGGGCATCAAGTATCACATGGAGACCAAACTCATCGCCGTGGGACTCGTGCTCGCGTCGCTGTTTCACACATTCTTCAACTATCTGGTTTTCCGGTTTGACGACGCGCTGGTATACCCCACGATTTTTCTGGTCTTTCTGGGGTTCTTCGTCCTCTACGATTTTGAGGAACTTAAGAAAATGCAGGAAACAACCCCGGGCCTGCCGCATGAGTAGGGGGTTTGAATTATTCAGTTCGGCGATATATACTTGATGCCATGAGCGATACCAACAACTTTTTTGAACAACTGGCGGGGGTCAAGTACGGGGAAGATGACATTGAACCCCAGCTCACCAAAGCAAACGCGCGACCCTTAAGAAAAAACAATGAGGGCGCAACCGCGTTGGCGGAAAAAGAGGATGAGGACGAGCTGGCGTTTGAGGATGCGGAAGGGCACCTGACGATTGACGTTTTTCAGGACGACAACAACATCTACATCGAATCGGCAATCGCGGGCGTTGATCCCGACAACATTGACGTTGCCATCACGCCCGAGTCGGTCTCCATCAAGGGCTCGCGCAAGCGCAAAGAGGTGGTCAAAAAAGAAGATTATCTGTATCAGGAATGTTTCTGGGGGAACTTCTCGCGCTCGGTGATTCTGCCGCAGGAGATTGATGCGGACAGAGCGCAAGCATCGCTGAAAAACGGCGTGCTCAAAATCATCCTTCCTAAGATCCAGCGCACCAAGAGTAAGAAAGTAAGAGTGAAGGTGGATTAGGAGTATGGTGACTCGGCGGAAGGAAGATTTCGTTGACGCGCAGTATCAGCAATGGAAAGGTCCTTCTAGCGGCCCTCTAAAAAGGTCAAAACTTGAGCAAGATAGCGGGTGGTCTTTCTATAAGGAACGCGCAGACGAGATACGACAGCAGTGGGAACTCGTCAATAAACGGCACGCGTTTTTAATGAATTTGATACGAGCAATTGTAGATGAGGCGCGAGAACTCGGACCGAATACTTCACTGGAGAAGCTTCGCGAGTTGGGAACTAAAGCGGCGGAAGAATTGAGAGAAACAAAAGAAGGGATAGAGGTGATGAAAAAGCGGATAAAAAATCTCCTTGAAGCGGACAGAGCAGCGGAATCCTTTCTGAGAGAAACCTCCGGCCCGGGGGAGATAGAGGCGTAGTGTATCGGATGTAAGGAACAAGGATGGTGCAAGAGAGGTCAAAAGCCCCGCTGAGCGGGGTTTTTGATTTCATTCAATATGCACCTGTTGTCCGAACAGTTTCAGATATGCGGCAAGATAGGGATACTCGCGTAGAGTGGGGTCGTGTGAGAGAAACTTGAGTGCTTCTTCGCGCGCGCTGACAACAAGGTCTGGATTGGCGAGTGACTTCATTGCAAGGTCCGGCATTCCGGTTTGTTCACTCCCCAGGAATTGTCCGGGACCGCGCAGTTTCAAATCAACCTCGGCAAGCTCAAATCCGCTTTTTGCGCTCAAAATAGCCTTCAGACGCACGCGCGTGGTGCCGGAGCGCGATTCGGTGAGCAGGAAGCAGTATGACTGGTACTCGCCGCGTCCCACACGACCGCGAAACTGGTACAGCTGCGCCAGACCGAAACGTTCCGACCCTTCGATCATTATAATCGAGGCGTTTGGCACGTCTATGCCGACCTCGACCACCGATGTGGAAACCAAAACGTCAATTGAGCCCGACGTGAACGCGCTCATAACCTCGTGCTTTTCCTTTGACGCCATGCGGCCGTGCAGCATCGAGACGCGCAAGTCGCCAAATACCTTTTGTGAAAGTTTCTCGTACTCTTCCTTTACTGATTTGACTTCGAGCGTTGCCCACTGGCGGGGTGAGAGCGGCGCCCCTTCGGTGTCGGTGGGGTCAATGCGCGGGCAGATAACATAGCACTGTCGTCCCTGGTGCACCTGCTTTCGTATAAAGTCGTAGGCGGCAGGGCGCGATGCGGGCGGAACGATTTTGGTGACAATCGGTTTACGGTCGTGCGGGAGCTCGCTGATGACGGACAAATCGAGATCTCCGAACACGGTCAGTGCCAACGTTCGCGGAATGGGAGTAGCGCTCATGGAAAGAAAGTGCGGTACAAGGTCATGGCTGCGTATGCTCGCAAGTTGTGCCCGTTGGCTGACGCCGAAGCGGTGCTGCTCGTCAACGACGACGAACACGACATTGTCAAACTGCACGTGTTTCTGAATCACGGCGTGGGTTCCGATGATGACGCGAAGCGCTCCGGAGCGAATCTGCTCGAGAACGTCTTTCTTTGAGCAAGACGTGTCAAGCCCTCGCCCCCAAAAGGCACTGCTTTTTGACGATGTGAGCAGCGCTACTCCTCCCGAGAACTCCTCAAAGAATTTTGTGAATGTTGCAAAGTGCTGAGCGGCAAGCACCTCGGTGGGAGCCATAAAAACCGTCTGAAAGCTCTGCTGAGCCACATTAAGTGCCGCCAGCGCCGCCACGACGGTCTTTCCGGACCCCACGTCGCCCTGCAGAAGCCGGCTGGTGGGATGCGGTTTTTTGAGGTCTTCGAGAATCTCCCACAACGCCTTTTTTTGCGAGAGCGTGAGCTGAAACGGGAGGTACGAGAAGTATTGCTTGATGTTCTCGGGGTCGTACGCGACGGCGAGTGCGCGGTGCTGTGCAAGACGCCGCTTCTCGTTTGCTTTCAGAAGCTGCAGCAAGAAAAGGTCCTGAAACGCAAAGCGCTTCAGAGCGCGGTCCGCATCGGCAAAACTTGCCGGAAAATGTATCTGCTCGAACGCTTCTCCGATGTGCGGAAAGCGATGCTGTGCAAGAATGTCCGGCGGCATGAACTCATCAACCGCCGCTATCTGCTTGATGACTTTGCTGAGTACCAGCCGTATCGCTTTGGAGGTGATCCCTTTCGTTTCCGGATATACCGGCACGATGCGCGCGGTGTGTCGGGTTTCCTGCTGCTGCCGCGAAATGATTTCGTAGACGGGGCTTGAGAGCACGAATCGCCCCCGCTCGTCGGCAACGACTTTTCCCGCAAGATTGACCGACATTCCTTCTTTGAGAACGCCGGCGAGGTACTTCTGATTGAACCAGATAGCCTTGATATGTCCGCTCTCATCGGCAACGGTTGCTTCCACCAGCCACATCTTCCTTTTCCACGTTTTGCGAACACCCAGTTTCTCTATGACACCGAACACCACAACAGTTTCTCCTTCCGCAACGTCAGCGATTTTTGAGATTTTGGAAAAGTCCTGGTAGCGGAAAGGGAAGTGATACAGAAGGTCTTTGACGGTGTGGATGTCAAGCTTCGCGAACTTGGCGGCAAGAAACGGCCCGACTCCTTTTACCTGCGTCAGCGGCTGGGCAAGAAACGTCATGGATGTATTGTACTACAAATTAAAACGGCGCATTTCCCGATTCGGTCGCAAGGCTGGTTTTCTCTTACCATAGCAAAACGCCCCAGCCGGGGCGTTTTGTAATTTGTCCGGCAATCTTTCTCTTTTGTCACTGCAGTGCCGCGTATACGTCAACAAGACCGGAGCCGTACTGCGAATCTTTTCCCGAAGCGCCCAGGTCGCGCGCGGTTGCCTCAAGACGCGCCTGCACTTCGGCGGGTGAGCATGAACCGCTGGCGTCTGCGTCGCACTTGTTCGGCACCGAGAGCAGAAGCGCCGCAACGCCGGCCGTGTGCGGGGATGCCATTGATGTTCCGCTCATCGTCGCGTAAGAGGAGTTCTTGTAAGTGGAGTAAATGCTTGCGCCGGGAGCCGCTATATCAACCTGCGGTCCCACCGAGGAGAATGGTGCAAGGTTATTCGACGAATCGGTTGCGGATACCGCGATGACTTCTGGGTAAGCGGCTGGATAATTCACCGCGCCTCCATAGGCGTTTCCTGCGGCGGCGACCAGCACGATGCCGGCATTGTAAGCGCGCACGATTGCGTCATGAAAGGACTGAATATCGGAAACCGTTCCCAAGCTCATGTTGACAACCTTGATGCCTTTGGCGATTGCCCAATCAAGCCCCTCGATGATATCGGAAAGGTACCCGGAGCCATTGTTGTTAAGCACCTTAACCGCGTAGAGGTCCGCTTTGGGCGCAACGCCGATGACGCCGATGGTGTTGTCAATTGCGGCAATAATTCCCGCGACATGTGTGCCGTGTCCGTTGCCGTCTGTGACCGACTGTCGGAGACTGATAGCGTTGTACTGTCCTTTGATGTTTGCTTTCAAGTCCGGGTGTGAAAGGTCAATACCGGTATCAAGAATTGCCACCTTGACGGGATCTGCAGTGGTCGTTCCCCACACATCATTGGCGTTTACACGCTCAATACCCCACGGAAGCACCTCTATGGGTTGCGCGAGTGTTCCTGTCCCGCCTCGCGCAGTTCTCTCAATTCTCTCGCCGGTTTCAAGCGCGGTGACGATAACATCGTCGTCGATGCGCAGAACATTCGGGTTGCGGCGCAGTTTTTCCAGTCCGTTGCGGTCAAGCACCATAACCGATGCCCGCGCGCGCTGCAGATGTTTGATTTTGGCCGCGCCGATCTCTTTGATAATTGAATCTTTTGCTTCGTCGGAAAGGTCGTTTGTGAAGACGACAATTTTTCTTCCCGGCTCGTTGCTATCACCGCGCTGCGCTCGCGCAAGCAGCGGCACCGTTCCGGCGGCAACCGCAAGCACCGCGACTGCCAGCATGAGTATTTTAAGTATGCGCATAGAAAGACGTTACTGGTATGTAGGTAATTGTAGCTGTGTTGAAAACGGAGTCAAGCAATGTGGTACATAAAAAGATATGCCGTGTACTACGAAGCTTTCCTTGACCTCCGAAGTCTCGCACGAAGGAGGTAGCAAAGTAGTACGCCCCGGGCAAAGTTCGCTCGGGGCGCGGGTGGCATGGGTTCAGAGGAGGAGAGCGGTCTGGCGCCTGAGGTCCACGACCTCGGGTACCGTCGCGGTGTTGTAGTCGCGTTCGTAAATGTTGAGCACGAAGCTGTTCTGCAGAGTGGCGACGCGGCTGGTAGCCGGATGGTCTCCCTTGTACCAGTAGAAGGCGGGCATGCAGTTGCTGTAGAAGCTCGACCCGTTGGCCGCCGCCGCGATGGCGGACAGCTCGGTCGGCGTGGTGTCGGGGTTGAGCTCGACGGTCTTGGCGACCATCACGCTCGTGGCCCCCGGCGCGCCGTGCAGCACGTCGGAATGGTACAGCGAATAATTCTGGCTCACCTCGGCGGGCGGCGACAGGTCGGCGATGGCGACCAGCGCAGCCACGGCCATGATGACAGCCAGTGCGATGAGGACTTTCCTCATCTATCCTCCCTTCCCCGTCCGTTCCTGGACAGGATCTGGAGGCATTATACCAAACAACCTTCGGTTGTCAAGGACATGAAAACAGCTCCATTATTTACTTCCTGCCGAAACTCGTGTGCCGTGCACTACGAAGCTTCAGCGAAGTAGTGCGCCCAGGAAGAATTGAACTCCCATCTCAAGCTCCGGAGGCTTGCGTTCTGTCCGTTGAACCATGAGCGCGGAAGAGTACTGGTGCGCCCGAGAGGAATCGAACCCCTATTACAAGATCCGCAATCTTGTGTCCTGTCCGTTGAACGACGGGCGCGGCTGGGAAAACAAAGACAAAATAGCAGAAGTAGAGAGAAGATTCAAATTCCAATAATCTTGGAGAGCAGGTCAAGCAACGACGGCTCCGTTTTTTTCCGGGGGAGCTTTGTTTTCAGGAACGTCTCAATTTTCTCGCGATCGCCGCGCCAGATGCGGATGCGCATCATCGGCCGGAGGCGTTCCTTGAACACCAGAAAAAGCTCAAGGTCATCGGGAGCGTATTCGTGGACGTCAAAGTGGGAGAACCTTTCGTATTCATATTCCGCTTCTTTGTCACCGATAATAAAGCGGTCGGACGCGAGCTCAAAGGAGTAACTCTCTGGCCTCTGCTGCGAGAGAAACAGCACCGTGCCGGCGGCGATGATGACAAACACGCCGAACAGGAAATTCTTCTGCCACACGGCAACGGCAAGCAGCAGCACCATCAGTCCCAGCACGACGGCATAAAAGGACGTAGGACGCTCTCGTTCCTCTGTCGCCTTGATGTTCCAGGAGATTGTGGACGGCGGTTGTAGCTCCGGTGAGGATGAGTGCGATGCGTCGGCGCTTGCCTTTTTCTTTTCCATAAAGTGAGAGTGCGTTTAGTGTATCACGGCTTCTAGAGCGCAGAAAGCGCTTTGATGCCGAGAATTTCAAGCCCCATTGATATGGTGGCGCACAGTGCGCGAATCAACTCTAGGCGCGCGTTGCGGCGCGGCATGTCGGTGTCTTTGAGAATCGGCGTTGATTCGTAGAATCCGTTTGCGAGCGTCGCCAGTTCAAAAAGATACGTTGCAAGGTGATGGGGTGACCGGTCGGCGCGCGACGCCTCCAGCGCGTCGGGGAACGCGGTCAGTTTTTTAACAAGTTCGATATCGCTCGCTTCCAACGTTGAGACGTTGGCCTTTCCTACCTTGCCGGCTTTGGTGAGGATTTTCGAGAATCGCGCAAACGTATACTGAAGATACGGTCCGCTGTTTCCCGAGAGCGCAAGCGCCGTATCCGGGTCAAACACGACCGCCGAGAAGCGGCTGTCTTTGAGCAGATTGTATTTGAGCGCTCCCACTCCCGTTTCGTTGGCGATGGCGTTGCGCTCGGCTTCGGAAAGCTGCGGTTGCTTTTCCGCAACAACCCGGTGCGCCCGTACCAGGATTTCACCAACCATTTCCTGGGCCGATATCATGTTTCCCTCACGGGTAGCGAATTTTTTCTTGTCGGGACCCAGCACTAGTCCGAACATTGTATGTTCGGGCGCAGGAACGTCGCGGCCGGCGTAGATTTTTTTGATTACCGCCGCAAACTGTCTGAAATGGAGCGCCTGTTCGTCTCCCACCACGTACAGCATCACGTCGGGTCTGAATTTTTTGAGGCGATGCTGATAGCTTGCAATCTCGCGGGTCATATAGAGCGTTGAGCCGTCCGATTTTTGTATCAGCGCCGGCGGCAGGCCTTCCTGTTCGAGCGGCACGATCAGCGCTCCTTCGCTTTTTTGCACCATACCCGCATCAGTCAGCTCTTTGATAACGCGAGTGCTGTCGGATGCGTACGTACTCTCACCCTTCACTACGTCAAAACGCACGCCCAGAAGCCGATAGAGTTTGTTGAAATCCTTGAGCGATTCGTCCAAAAACCACTCAAGCAGCTGTGTGTTTTCCTTGTCTTTCGCTTCAAGTTTTTGAAACTCGGTGCGCGCTTCCGCTTCGAGTCCGGGGTCATCTTTTACTTCTCGATGGAACCGCACGTACAGCGCGAGCATCTCCTCGATGGGGGAGGAATCGATGCGCTTTTTTTCGCCCCATCGGCGGTATGCGACGATGAGCTTTCCAAACTGTGTCCCCCAGTCTCCCAGATGATTCCAGCGGATGACGCGGTATCCCAAAAACTCGTGCAGGCGCGCAAGAAAATCCCCCAGAATCGTCGCCCGCAGATTCCCCACGTGCATCGGTTTTGCGACGTTTGGGGACGAGAACTCGACGATGATTTTTTGGCGGTGCGCGGTGCGGAAATCTTTCGGTGAGAGCGCCGCAAGATGTGTACATGACCGCTCAAAAACGGTTCGTGCAAGGAAGAGATTCACAAACCCTCCTCCGGCAACGTCAATTTTTGTAACGGTATCGGCATGTGCCGTTTCAAGGTGCGTTTTGATGCGTTCGGCGATTTCCGGCGGTTTTTTGCCGAGGCGCGGAGAGAGCGCGAAGGCGATGTTTGAAGAATAATCCCCGAAGGCGGGGACGTTTTTTGCCTCAACGCTAAACTCGCAGTCCTTAATACCCCACAGGTTTGCTGCGGAGTCCTTAAGGATGCCGGAAACGAGCTCCCGTGGGGAAATAAAACGGCGTTTCATCGCAATATGTCCCAGCATATCGCACGGCGGATGGTTTAGCAATCGGCTCGGCAGGCGGTCTATTTCGGAAAAGTACTTGACGGGAACGGATGAAGTTTATAGAGTAAAAACAGGAGGTGCGGAGATTGGAAAAGATGTATCCCATGCCTCGAACGGCAGGTGTCTAACTCCGTACCCCAACGGCCCTTGACGCCACTCGTGTGGTGTCGCCTCCGCGTCAGATCCGTGACCGCGTGCGGCCTCTGATCTGAGCGAGAGGCTTACGAACACGGCCCCCTCGCCTGGCGTGGGGGCTCAGTATTTTTACTCTCGTGTGCAACTTTTCTCTCAGTCAATCTTGAGCAATTCCTTCATCCGTTTTTTGTCAAATCCGATAACAATCTCTCCGTCTATGTCAATCACTGGAACGCCCATCTGCTTTGATTTTTCAATCATCTCTTTTTGGGCCTGCATGTCCTCGGCGACGTTATGCTCGGTGTAGGCGATATTGTGCTGTTTTAAAAACACCTTTGCCATCTGGCAGTAGGGGCAGGTGGGGGTGGAGTAGATAATGACGGTGGGCATAGTGTGGTTGGTTAGTAATACGGGCAAATATACCCATAGCGAGACGTCAGGTCAATGGCTGTTGTGAGCCAACTTCGCCGTTTTTTGTTGCAGCAAGACGCCGTTTGAGAATTCTGGAAACCTCGCGCTCTGCAAGGATGAATATGAGAAGACTTACCGCGAGGGCGACTTCCGCGAATTTGAAATAGTGTTTTATAAGTGACAGCGAGGAGCTTGCCATGTAAGCGATTCCGCCCACGACCGTAATCCACGCGGCTGCTGCGACGATATTAATTTGAATGAACTCTTTGGTAGGAACACCCAGCATGGCGGCTCGTATCAGTGTTGGACGGTGCAGGCCGTAGATAAACTTGCTGATAAATATTGCCCGGCGGGGATGAGCGATGATGAATTTGTCGAATGGAGCCGCGATGCGCTCCACCCATCGCCGTACCCGGCCCTCGCGTCCTGCAAGATGCGTGCCGAGGCGGTACCAGCAGAGGTCACCCAATAGAACACCGCTGTATACGACAACGGCGATTTGGGGCAGTTTGAAAAATCCTCTGTGGGTGAGAAATCCGATTGCAAAAAGTATCGGATCACCCTCCACTGCCATCCCTAAAAATACGCCTGCGTACGCAAGCGGACTCCACAAACCCAAATAATGCAGGAATAACGAATCCATTTGCCTTATTGTAGCATGAACCGGGTGCTCAATTCTGGGGTGTGCGAGGGTTAAGTGCTCTTGTTATACAAGTAGTTTAAGAACTTTGAGCACACTTGAATTTGAGACGCGTGGGTTGATTATTTAATTTCGGGCAGATCTCTCTCATAGGTCTTATTCCAAAGAGTATCCCAAACTATATTAGCCCCACAGAAACCAACATGTTTCATATGAATATAACCTCTCTCGTCCTTCCCCTCAATTTCTAGTTCCCCCTCTTCTTTCGCTTTTTTGACGTCTAATTCTTTCTTGCAGAGAGGACAAATTATCTTACTCCTTGAAGAAAATAATCCCATATAATTTGTCAGTTAATAGAATTTAGAAAATCATCAATGAATCTAGGGGAAGACAAAATTAAATCTTTATCGATAAAATCTTTACGTTTATCATGAATATTAAGATGCACTATTGTTTTGCCTCTGCCTAAGATAAGAGATTTTGATTTGGGATCAATCTCGTGCACTAATCCGCAACGAACATCTCGCCAAAGTGTGTGCAAACAGAAATCTTCTTTTTTGTTTAATAATTTACTCCGCTTTTCCAGAGCCTTAAAAGTATCAGGCATGTATTTGTTGATGTATTTCTTAAAACGATATTCCGAACCGCCGTTAAATAGTTTCTTGCCGAGACCATCGATAAAACAACAAGCCTCAAGTACGACCACTGTATTTAGATTAGCTTTTCTGGTTCTTAAGATTGATTTTTTAATGTTGTTTTTTATTTCTTTTTGAATAAACATAAACAAAGTTCTAACTTGAACATCTGGCAAGAAGGATGAAATTCACCTTCGACTCGATTGTACGCCGTCGCGTACAAAAGAAAAGGCAGGAAGATTGCTCTCCCTGCCTGTGTGCCTGGACGGTTTCAGCGTCCGTTCTTAAAAAAAAGAGCTTGCCACTTCCCGAGGAGATGGTCGGGGCAGATCGACTCACCGAGCGCGCGGAGCGCCTTACTGGCCTTGCGGTAGCTGTGAGGCAGCTCGTTCTTGAGAGGGAGAATGATATCTGACAGGAACGATGTGAGGCGAGCGAGCTGACCGCTTGGGTGAGTGGTAGCCATGAGGCGATAGACGTTGATGTCTGCCCCCAGGCGCTTTCCGTCAAGCGTGAGGAAAGGCTGCGCGTCCTCGTCCCCGGTTGCCAGGTGAAGGCGACCGCCGGAGAGCTCGACTGCAATCTCGGCGATTCTCAGAAGCTTCTTCTCGAAGAAGAAAGTTCCCAGGTGGGTAAAAGCCTCCAGTCGCTTCTCGCTTCGGCGAGAGTCGTCGGCCTCTTTCATCGCCCGCACGTACTTCACAAACAGAAGACGCAGGTCGTGGGGTTCGAGAGCTGTGCTTGTCAGAACGTAGTCGGCGGCGATGAGGAAGTCTTCCAGTGAGATCTCGAAGGGACCAATGCAGACCGTCTGAGGAACGAGTCCCCACGTTTTGACCCGCAACTCTCTTGGTCCATCCTTATCCAGGTTTCTGAGAACTATCGACATGTCGCCCTCCTCCTTCTGGTTTGGGTTCTGTCCCTCCACCACACTGTGCGGTGGGAACTATTGGCATGCGATTCCGATGCTGTTTTATAAGTAACACTATTGTATTAAGAAGTCAAGAGTTCGCCGAGACAACAAAAAACAGTTCGAGACAGAACTGTTTTTACTTTCGAATATGCGGAGAGAGTAGGATTCGAATCCGTTCGGTTTCGGGATAAAAAGTATTGGTGGCTGCCGCGCTGATATTTGAACCGTCCGGGTTTAGTACTAATGAAATCTTACTTTTTAGTTTAGCACCTCGGTTCGAATCCCGGACGGGTGTCTAGCTCTTGTCATTTTTCTAATGCTTCCGAGAGTGCAGTTTCAAAATCTTTATTAGCCAAATTGGGATCATCTTCAAAACCATAAAGAGTCTTGAACAATTCTGTAGGATCAACAACCATGATTGACGTTCCTTTATTCTTCAGGTCTCTCAAAACTTTCAACTGCTCCCTAAACCACTCGCGGCTGACACTCAGCGTTCGTTCTAGCTCATCTGCCGTTTTTTTGACTATACTGCCCTCCTTTTGCTCCTTGTCATGCGTTATTGCTGTCAAATCAATTTTTCCCATCCTAATCCAACTTGCCCCCCTTTGCACCAAAGATTTTTTATATGTCGCTGCCGGAGAAAGAGCATACACCACCACGCCAAACCCCTCAGGTACACCTTCGATTCCATCGAGCCGCTTGTATTTTCCATGCTCATCTTTTTCTGAATCAAGCCCATGGACATCCTCAACTAAATAAACATCGGCTGGTATTTGCGGCGGAAATATCTTTTCATAATCACGATCAATAGCGACAACCCGAAGTGACGGAAGATCATGAGTCAATTCTTTCGTCAATACGTTTCTAAGCGTAGCTTTTCCGGAGATACCTATTCCACTGACCATTATATACACCGGTTCATTTGACCCTTCTTTCTGTTTTTCTATCTCGCCATTTATTTTTTTTATAAAATCACCAAATTGTTCAAATTTCTTTAGCCGTTCTACACTGTCAAAAGAAAATCCCCTTTGTTTCATGGCCGGATCAAGTCGCGGTCTTGTTTCAGCGCCAATTTGATGCAAGAAAACGAGTCTTAATTCGTCCTGCCTAAATTCATCTGTATCGTTCTTGCCTTCCTTATATTCCCTCAGATGCTTCTGGGTCAGTGGAAACCAGAGGGCATCTTGCTCTTTTACAGAAAGATGAGAAAGTTCGTCCCATATTTTAGGATCCACACTTTCCAGATTGGCGGCGGATTTTGTTTTTTCCGGAGCTTCTTCTATCTTATGTTTTTCCATATTTATTTTGTGTTAAGTATTTTTTCCATACGCTCACGATTGTCTTCAATCGTTTTTATTTGTTCGGATAAACTGTCTCGAGCGAATGCCATATCTTTTGGATCGTGCGTCGCGTAAATATAACGGAGACAAAATGCCAATGCCCTCTCCAAAATAGCAAATTTTATCGCATCAACCAAGCTCTCTTTTTCGCTAACGCCAAGTTTTCGTGATTTTTTATATCCTCGCATCAACGCTTTAAATTTTTCATTGCTCCAATTTTTCCAGTCATTTGAAAAACACCAGCCGCGGCATGCTTGCCCTAAGTCGAATACCAGCGGTCCAAAATATGACCTGTCAAAATCAACAATTTGCGCTATTTTACCTCTATTCCACAGCACGTGCCTTTTGCCCAAATCCTCATGAAGCATTCCTTGAGGAAGTTGGCTGGGAAAATGCAGCGAAAGAATGGCCTTTTTGTATGACTCTATAAAATGCCTTGCGCCTTTAAAATGACTCCTCAAGATTGGCGCCTTCAACTTATTGAAATGCGTTTTTGTGGAGTTGTAATCAAAAATATGACTTCTCTTGTGTTTGGTTCGAAAATTTTCTGTCAACGCATGCAGCCGTCCCACAATACGACCAAAAATTTCAATATCTTCAAGCGTCGGATGTAGCTTTTCTCTGGCTTTGATGAATTTTCTGATATAACCATGATGTCTTCCCCATGAAATAGTGCTTCTGCCATTTTTATCTTTTAGGAGCGTGCCGACCGGAAAGCGGGTTCTGTACAAGTGATTCAAAAGCTCAATTTCCGCAAGAATCTCGTTTTTACTTCTCCATCGCTGGCCTAGTGGACAAAGTCTCAAAAAGAAACGTTCGCTTTTTGTTTCAATTATATATGAGAGATTTCCGCTAGTTGCAAGAGGATACGATTTTTTAACAGGTAAATTAAACCTCTCGAAAATATTATTTAAAACGCTCTGGGGAATTTTCTGCTTCGTGAGCATAATCAAAACTCAAACGAATCTCACCGGTTTGAATCCTTGCGGGGTCATAGTTTTTCCTCAAAAATCAATTTTAAAAAATACTGATAGTATCTAGCCCACTCGGTCTTAGGATAAAAAGTATTGACGGCGGAGGCGGGAGGATTCGAACCTCCGATAGCCTTTCGGCTATAACACGTTAGCACCGTGTCCTATTCAGCCACTCTAGCACGCCTCCAAACTAACCGTTTGCAATCTACAACTTACAACCAAGAGCGCACTAAAGCAAGACACTCACACGGCAGGATTTTGAGAATATTGCACTTTTCATAAAAATGGTGTATTACATGAACCAGAAAGGGGGGTAGAGAAATGGGAGCCGGAAAACGCCCTGCGCCTGAGGAAGACCGGATCGCGGTCGGCAAGGTTGTGGAGATGATCGAGGGGCTCGGCTTTATCCTGCGCCCCCATCATCTCGATGACAATTCGCGCGGTGAGCTGAGACGCTTTCGCGAAATCGCCGGCGTCCTGCTGGAAGTCATCCGTGACCCGGAGGTAACATCGGTGCTGGAGAGGCAGTACAAGTCCAAGCTCAACGAAGGAGAATTCGCTTTTATCTTTTCCAAACTTGGGTACGACTTTCACCGAAGCGGGAGCGTGAAGGTAGACACCACCGCCGCCGCCTTCGTCGCCGAGGAATTCCTCTCGCGACTCGAAACGGCAAGACTTATCAAACATCCCTTCAAAACGGTAAGACTCGTCAAGCCTCCCTGGCCGTAGAGCACCCTTTGGTTTTTTCCCGAGCCGCTGGCACAACACCGCGGCTCGTTGCTTTTTCTGTGTTTTTTTGGTATTGTATGCCCTATCATGAATCCGCGTCAGGACAAGCCGAATGAAAATTCGGCTCATATGGACTCGCCTCAAAAACCGCGCCCGTCCAGCTCAGCTGGACACGAGCCGCGCTTAGCGCGGCCGCCGGTGGTGGTGGTGATGGGGCACGTGGACCACGGCAAGACCACGCTGCTCGATTTTCTGAGAAAAACAAAAATTGCCGAGGGAGAAGCGGGCGGCATCACGCAGTCCATCGGCGCGTATGAGATTGGGAAAGGAGGCCGTAAAATCACCTTCATAGATACGCCGGGGCACGAGGCATTCTCCAAAATGCGGCAGCGCGGGGCGAAAATTGCCGACCTTGCGGTTCTTGTCGTTGCCGCCGACGACGGCGTCAAGCCGCAGACCAAAGAGGCGATCGAGATTCTCAAACAAACCGAAACGCCGTTTGTCGTTGTCATCAACAAGGTTGATAAGGGCGGCGCGGACATTGAACGCACCAAACGCGAGCTTGCCGAAAACGGGGTACTTCTGGAAAAAATGGGAGGCGACGTCCCCCTGGCAGTGATCGCCGCAAAGTCGGGCGAAGGAATTGAGGAACTTTTAGACGTGTTGCTTTTGGTGTGGGAAATGCAGGGGCTTTCTTATAATCCGAGTACACATGGACGCGGTTTTGTGCTTGAAGCGCACCGTAACAGCCAGCGGGGGGTAACCGCCTCGGTCATTATCAAAGACGGGACACTGCGGGCGGGCGACGCCATTGTGACGCCTTCCACGTGCGGCAAGGTAAAAGTGCTTGAAAATTTCTTGAGCGAGCGCGTGGAAGCGCTTGAGCCCTCAAGCCCCGCACTGGTATTGGGGTTTGACGATGTGCCCCAGGTAGGCGAGGAATTTGTCGCGGGCGAATTTGAACTGGAGCGTCGCGCAGAGTTTTTTCCGACAGTCATCTGTGAGAAAAAACAGGCGGTTGCTACAACGGACAAAAGCGAGGAGACGATTAACATCGTGCTCCGCGCCGACGTGGAAGGTTCGCTTGAAGCACTCGCGCATATGATTGAAGCGATGGAAATCGGAGGAAAGAAAACGAAAATTCTTTCGCAGGAAGTCGGCGACATCACGGATGGGGATGTGAAAACGGCAATGCCGGCGGGAGCCGTCATCATTGGTTTCAATGTGAAAGTGAAAAAAGAGGCAGAGAACATGGCAAAATCGCAGAAAGTGCGAATTATCACTTCGGATATCATCTATCGCATCGTGGAAGAGTTGGAAAAAGACGCGCGTGCGGCGGAAATTGAACGAGGCGGCGGAACGCTCGAGGTACTGGCACTATTCTCGCGGCAGGGCAGAAAGCAGTTAGTCGGAGGGCGCGTGGCACAAGGACTTTTAGCGATGGGGGATGTGTTTGTCATCAAGCGCGGCGAGGAAACAGTGGGGAAGGGACGAATCACCAATCTTCAACAAAATAAGGAAGACGTAAAGAAAGTTACAGAGGGCGAGTGCGGCATGATGATTGAAAGCCCCGAGTTGATTGCGGTGGGAGACCAGCTCGTTGTTGAGGGATAAGCCGGCGCACGCGCTCGAACTCTCAAACCCCAGCGACCAATGGGAAATTACAGGAGGCAAAGGATTGAGAGCGTTATGCAACACCTGCTGGCACAGGAGATTGTCCGCAGCGTTGAGATTGAAGGGGTGCTGATAACCGTCACGGGCGTTGACGTTGACGAGAAAGAAGAGAAAACAACGATCCGCATGTCGGTGTATCCGGACGAGCACAGAGAACGCGTGCTTAAAAAGCTGAACGGCAAAGCGCCGGACCTTGCGTGGTTTCTACTCAAGAAGATGAAGGTCAAGAAAGTTCCCGAACTTGTCTTTATATAACTCTTTTGGAACAATGGTGGTGTCGGCACCGTAGCCAAGTGGTAAGGCAAGGGTCTGCAAAACCCTTATACGTGGGTTCAATTCCCACCGGTGCCTCTTGGAATTTTTTCAAAAACAGGTTAGCGATGCCCGGGTGCTGTAATGGGTAGCCAGGAGGGACTTAAAATCCCTTGACCGCAAGGTCGTGTGGGTTCGAATCCCACCCCGGGCACTACTATGCCAAAGCTTCGTAGTGCACAGCACGAACGAAGTGAGGGTGAGGGAGTGACACAACTGCTTGTGTCGCGTGCGGGATTCGAAGACCGCAGCGATATGCAGTCAGCAGACTGCATCGCGAGGGGCGGCCTGCGAGCTTGCCGAAGCGACGGCGAGGCAAGACTTGTAGGCGATCCCCACCCCGAGCACACTTCGACTCGCTTCGCTCGCTCAGTGTAAACTGGTAAAAAACAGCAGGGCTAACCCGGCCGTTTTTACATGAGAATTGTAGTTGATTACGCGACTTCTTTATTATAGGGTGTAGTTGAACTGAGGGCCCTATCGTCTAACGGTTAGGACAGCGCTCTTTCAAGGCGCAAATCCGGGTTCAATTCCCGGTGGGGTCACTGTATTTGAGTCGCTCGCTTTGAGATGGTGCGGATATCGCCTCGGAAATTGGGGAGTATTAAAAAACTTTGCCTCTCGGTGGTCTTTTTCGAGAGGCATGGTGGGCTGTCCTGGGAGGGTTTCATGTCATCTCTCCAGGAGAACGATCAGATGGATGAGAACGGAACGGTGTGCACGCTCGGTCTGAGTTCTGATTCCGTGGTCTTTGAACATCTTTTGGAGCACTTCTGCATCGCTGCGCGGGATTGAATGGAACGCAATCGAACCGCAGTTAACGTCAACGTGGGGTGCATAGGGGTGGTCGAGGCGCATGTTGGGCGGCGTGCGAGAGATGATCAGACAACTTTTCGAACCCCGTTTGTTCTTGACGGCAAACCCGCGTCTCTCCAAGGCCACCTGGAGAGGGTCTGCGATGTTCTTGTGGAGCTTGGGGAGCGTGATGGACGTTGCGTTGATCTGCGCGTGTACCGTGTATTTCATACTACCTCCCTTCTGCCCAAAGGGCGCATGCTGCACCCTATTGTAGTGCCTCAAAGTCGAAAAGCAAGCGGTTGTGGATAAAGGAAACGCCGCGCGGCGCGCGGCGGGGTTGGCGAGATCAGCGAGGGAAAATCATCCCTTCAAAACGAGCGTCAGAGGCGGAGCGGGGTGCTCCAGGTGATTCGGGAAATGCAACTCACCTCGCTTCAACGCTTCTTGTAGGAGATGTTCTGCGTTGTCATGCTCCTTCCTGTTGTCGAATCTGAGCACGATGGTGAGCTCATCTTTGAAAGAATGCCGCGCCATCTCTCCACTAAATTTCGTAGCCATCGGGGCCTCCTCTCTATTCTGTATTGTACCTCTCTGTTTGACGGAATCAACTTTGACTGCAGTCGCCAACTCTTCCATTATATAGGGTGCGAGACATTCTCCGCACATCAATGAAACAAGCAACATACTACCGGTTGATGGAAATCCTTCCAGCGGCGCTGGCGTGGACAACGCTGATTGCGTTGGGCGTGCTGTCGATGTTCCTTCCGGTTGCGGTGGCGGTGTTTATCATCCTCTTTGACCTCTACTGGTTTCTCAAGACCGTGTATCTTGCGCTGCACTTGCGCTTGAGTTTCTCGGCGATGCGCGCGAACCTTTCGATCAACTGGCGAGTGCGGCTTGAGGAAAATCCAAATACCACATCGCGCTGGAAGAATCTCTGGCACCTGGTGATACTTCCGATGTACGCGGAACCTTATACGGTGGTCAGCGAGACATTCGAGCGGCTCATACAGGCAAACTATCCCTTGAAAAAACTGATTGTGGTACTGGCGACCGAGGAACGGGCTGGTGAAGGTACGCAGGAAACAGCGCGGCGCATAACCGATGTGTACAAAGAACGCTTCGGACACTTTGTTGTCACCACGCATCCCGCGGACATCGAAGGGGAGCTCTCCGGCAAGGGTTCAAATCAGGCATGGGCGGCAAAGGTTGTAAAAAAAGAACTGATAGACCCGGTTGGTATTCCCTATAAAGACATCATTGTCTCCGTGTTTGATGTGGACACGCAGGTGTATCCGGAATACTTCGGTATTCTCACGTATAAGTTTCTGACTGCTGAAAAACCGCTGCGTTCAAGCTTCCAGCCGGTGCCGCTGTTTCTCAACAACATCTACCAGGCGCCGGCGCTGGCGCGGCTGATCGGGTTCTCCTCAACGTTCTGGCATCTGATGCAGCAGTCGCGCCCCGAGCGGCTCACGACGTTTTCATCTCACGCGATGCCGTTTCGGGCGCTGGTGGACATCGGATTCTGGCAGACGCATATGGTGTCGGAAGATTCGCGGATATTTTGGCAGTGCTTCATCCATTACGGAGGCGACTGGCGCGCCGTGCCGCTCCTATACCCGGTATCAATGGACGCGAATGCGGCGCCGGCGTTCTGGCAAACGCTCAAAAATTTGTACAAACAGCAGCGGCGGTGGGGATGGGGAGCGGAAAACATCGCGTATCTGCTGTCTGGATTCCGTGCCAGCAACAACATTCCGAGCCGCACGAAACGTTTTTGGAGTTTTGTGGTCGTTGAAGGATTTCACTCGTGGGCGACCAATGCGCTCATCATATTCGCGCTCGGCTGGCTTCCGGTAATTGCGGGCGGCAGCGCGTTCCGCACCACGGTGCTGGCGTACAACCTTCCGGATGTGACGCGCTGGATTATGACCATTGCGTCGCTGGGCATCGTGTTCTCCGCGGTTCTGTCTCTGATGCTGCTCCCGCCCAAATCTCAGCGGCTCAAAAAAATCAGCGCCGTGTGGTACCTGATTTCGTGGGTTCTAATGCCTCTGACGCTGATTATTTTTGGCTCAATTCCGGCGCTTGAGGCCCAGACGCGGCTGGCTCTTTCGGGAAAATGGCGGCTGGACTTCTGGGTAACGCCGAAACATCGAGAAGAAGCGATATGACTATCCTAGGAATAGAAACCCCGCATAAATTACTTTGTAATTAAACGGGGCGAGAAGTGCCGAAAATATTATTTGGTGCGCGTGGCTAAGCTTACATACGGACACATGATTATTCTGGCTATCGAGACCAGTTGTGACGAAACGGCTCTGGCGGTTGTGGAAGCACGGGGAGGACTCGCACGTCCCCGGTTTACAGTTGTTAAAAGTGTTGTCGCGTCGCAGGTGAAAGTTCATGCTCCGTTTGGAGGCGTGGTGCCGTCGCTTGCAAAAAGAGAACACATTCGGAATTTACCGATACTTTTGCGTAGAGTCGTAAGCGGAACATTGAAGGTTAAAAGTATTGATGCGGTTGCGGTTACTGTCGGCCCGGGGCTGGAGCCAGCGCTCTGGACCGGAATCGAGTTTGCAAAGGAACTCGTTGCAGAATGGAAAAAACCGATTATCGGTGCCAGTCATCTGGAAGGGCATCTGTACAGTTTTTTGCTGGGACAAAAAACGAGTCGAAAGTTGTTTCCTGCAGTCGCGCTCATTGTCAGCGGGGGACACACGATTCTTGCGTTGATGAAAAACTTGAAGGAGTACAAGAAACTGGGGGAGACGCTTGACGATGCGGCTGGTGAGTCGTTTGACAAGGTGGCTCGGTTGCTGGGACTTGGGTACCCCGGCGGACCGGCGCTGGAAAAACTTGCGCGCTCGGGCAACCCAGACGCGATTCAGTTTCCTTCCCCGATGATTTATCAGAAGAACTACAATTTCAGCTATTCGGGACTCAAGACGGCAGTGCTGTACTACATGCGCGATCATAGCGATGCGATCAAAGCTGATATAGCGGCGTCGTTTCAGCGCGCGGCGTTTGAGGTAGTGGTTAAAAAGACGGCGCGCGCAGCGCGCGAGTTTGGTGCAAGAACAATTGTTGTCGGCGGAGGCGTAGCGGCGAACATGACGCTCGTGAGAATGATGCGCCGCGCTATGCGTGATGTGCGGCTGTCGATTCCCGTCGTTGTGCCGCCGATGAGGTACTGCATGGACAACGCCGTGATGATTGCTGCGGCGGCGTACATTGATCATGTGCGGGGAAAGAAACATCCGCTCAGAGCAAATGGAACGCTTAGTTTGTAACCGTGCCTGTAAAAAAGAGACGCGCCGGCTGCTTCCGGCGCGGGTGGACATAAGTAATGTAAGCGCTACTCAAAAACAAAAACACAAGAACTCTTCTCCATGAGAGTCAAAAAAATTCTTTTACCGTCATTCTTCATGTACTCAAGCACGCGCGTAGCACCCCTGCTTTTGGGAAAGATTTTGGTGCGACGGATAGGAAGAAGAACGTACTACTGCATTATCACCGAAACCGAGGCGTACGAAGGGTCTGGCGACAAGGCGTCTCATGCCTCGCGCGGCAGAACAAAACGCAACGCGCCGATGTTTAAACGCGGCGGCATCTGGTACGTGTACTTCGTCTATGGGATGCACTGGATGCTTAATGCGGTGACGGACAAAGAACGCCGACCGTCTGCGGTGCTGATCCGCGCGGGAGTACTCGTTGACAGAAACTGCAGACCCTTTCGCGTTCTTCGAGGACCTGCGGTGTTGACGAAAGCACTGCATATCACGAAGATGCAGAACGGGAAGGTAATCGACAGGCCGTCTCGTTTGTGGATTGAGGACTGGAAGATTAACGTCAGAAGGTCGGACATCAAAAAAGGCCCGCGCGTCGGCGTCGGTTATGCCGGCAGATGGGCGAGAACCCCTTGGCGGTTCTTTATTCACGCTCCACGATTTACTATGCTTAGCTCATGCCGCATGCGCTGAAAAACATCGACTGGCAGCTTTTCGGAGCGATCGGCATTTTGATAAGTGCCGGAATGTTGAGCCTGCTCTCCTCAAGCCCCGATTTTTTTTCAAAACAGGTCGTATGGATAGTGATGTCGGCGGCGGTTGCGGGCATGCTTTTGTTTGTCGATCTGCGCTCGTTTCTTGCAAGCCGCTGGTATGTGGGAGGATTGTACATGCTTACCATCGGTCTGTTGGTAATAACGCTCCTGTTTGCTCCTCAAATCAAGGGAAATCGCGCGTGGCTCGCCCTCGGGCCGTTTCAGTTTCAACCGTCGGAGTTTGCCAAGGTGGCGCTGGTGATTGTGCTCGCGCACTACTTTTCCAAGCGGCACGTGGGTATTGCGCGCTGGAAAACCATCGGGGGATCGTTTGCGTACGCCGCTTTACCGGCGGCGCTCGTTGCCGTTCAGCCGGATTTGGGATCGGCGCTGATTTTAGGGATTATCTGGCTCGGGTTCGTACTCGCCTCGGGTATTCCGCTGCGGCGTCTGGCGGTTGCGGCGATCGTGTTTGGTATTGCGTTTGTGCTGATGTGGTCGTATGTATTGCGCGATTACCAAAAGGCGCGTGTCAGAGCGCTGTTTGAACCCGAACAGGATCCCCTGGGGGTAAATTACAGCGTCATTCAGTCAAAGATCGCCATCGGATCGGGGGGATGGTTTGGTAAAGGTTTCCGGCAGGGGACGCAGGTTCAGTTGGGATTTTTGCCTGAAGCGCACAACGATTTTATTTTTGCAGCGATTGCCGAGGAGGGAGGATTGGTTGCCGTTGCGTTGGTTACGGGAACGTTTCTGTGGATGTTTGCGCGTATATTAACGATGGGGGTGCGCGCGTCGGGCAATTTTTTCAAGTTTGCGTCGCTGGGAGCCGTTGCGTTCTTTTTGGGACAGTTTGTGCTGCACGTGGGGTCGAACGTCGGATTTCTGCCGGTGGTGGGCACAACACTTCCTTTTATCAGCTACGGCGGCTCGAGCATAATGGCGTGTATGATAATGGTCGGAATTTTGCAATCGGTATACGCGAGAGAGTAAGCAACTATGACGCGGACGGTTGTCGTATACGTCGTCGCACTCACGGTTCTGGTAGCGGCACTGTGGGTGTTCGGGCAGTTTTTTTCGGCTTCCACCGCAAACGAAGCGGAAGTCCGATTTGTCATTGAACCGAATCAGAGCGTGTTTGACATCGGAAAAAAACTCGCTCAACAGGAGATTATATCTTCTCCCTCGCTGTTTGTGTTCTATTCTCTCATGTCGGGCAACTTCTCCCGTTTCCAGCCGGGCGCGTATTCCATCCCGCCCTTGCTCGACATCCGGGACATTATAAGCCGTCTGGTGCAAGGACCGGCGGAGGTAGAGGTGGTTATCGTGCCCGGTATGACGCTTGCGGAGATTGACCGTCTCCTCACGGAGGAAGGAGTTTTGGACGACGGCACGCTTGCCGATGTCGAGCCGTCGGCGCTTGCGCGCCGCTTTGCGTTTCTGGGCACGGCATCGACTCTTGAGGGATTTTTAATGCCCGACACGTATCGATTCTATCCTTCGTCCACGCCCCAGGCGGTTGCCGAGACGATGCTTGAAAACTTCGCACGAAAAACAGAGAAGCTCTTGGGGAATCGGAGCGATGTTACAAAGATTGTTACCGTTGCATCGATGATAGAAAAAGAGGTTGTTTTTGACCAAGACAAATTGCTGGTGGCGGGCATCATATACAATCGCCTTGCCATCGATATGCCGCTTCAAATCGACGCGGCGGTTGTGTACGGAACCTGCGGCGGTGCTTTTCTTGGCTGTCCGCCGCTTACGCGTGGCGATTTTGCCGCGGATACACCCTACAATACGTATCTTTACAAAGGACTGCCGCCGACGCCCATTTCGAATCCTTCTATGGGCTCAATTGAAGCAGCTGCGCATCCGCGTACGACATCGTACTTCTATTATCTTTCCGATCGCGCGACGAAAAAAACTTATTTCAGCACGACGCTGGAAGAGCATAACGAGAAACGGGCGCGCTACCTTGGATTATAACGGTGCGGCGCGGATTGCTGCGGATTGTGTGCATGAAAAAGCATCCGTTTGTGTGAGAGAGTCAGCGCTGCCGCGTAACAACAGGATATTCACATTACCACTTGACGCTCGCCAAGCTCTCTGGTACCATTCACGTAATTGTGGGACACGCGATGAAAAAGAGGCGCTCCCCTTTTGTGTGGGTTAAAACGCCCTTTTTTGTCATTCAGGGTTTTCTGCATCTAACAGCCGCTGCGGTGTCGCATCAATTCTAAAAAACTGTACCGCATCACCACAACCTCCTGCCCGAGGGAGGGTCTTTCTTGTCCGGTTTTTCCATGAGCGCTCAACACACAACACCACCGGTCAAAACATTTTCCCATCACCACGGAGACCTGACCGAAAAACCGTTTCTCGCACAGATCCAGTTCCATTCATGGCGCTGGTTTGTTGAAGATGGCGTGCGTCAATTGTTTGACGAAATTTCTCCCATCTGCGACTACACCAACGCCGAATACGAGCTGTATTTCCGCGGGTACTCGTTTGACGAGCCCAAGTTCTCGGAGGAGGAATCGTGGCAGCGAAGCTCGACCTATGAAGCGGCGTTGCGCGGGCGGGTGGAGCTGAAGAATCTCAAGACCAAGAAAAAAATCGAGCAGGAGGTATACCTGGGAGATTACCCCATCATGACCGAGCGGGGGACGTTTATCATCAACGGCGTTGAACGGGTGGTTGTGTCGCAGTTTATCCGCTCGCCCGGTGTGTACTTTACCGTACGTTTGTTCAAGGGGATGAAGTTCTTCGGTGCCAAAATAATCCCCGACCGCGGAAGCTGGCTTGAGTTTGAGACCGATCCGGACAGTTCCATCAACGTCAAGATCGACAAGCACCGCAAGGTTCCCGTCACCGACCTGTTGCGGGTGTTCGGGCTTTCAACAAACAATGACATTACTCGAGCCTTTGCAACAACCGACCGTGCTTCTCTCTATCTTGCCGCGACGCTCAAGAAGGATGTTGCGACTGACGTGATGAGTTCGTACGTCGAGATTTATAAGCGCATGCGCCCCGGCGACCTCGCAAGCCCCGAGAACGCAAAGGGTCTGATTGACGGGATGTTTCAACGGGAAGACCGCTTCTCGCTCTCGGAAGTGGGGCGATTTAAGCTCAATCAGCGGCTGGATGTTGACCCAAAGGAAAATGTCACGACGCAATTGATTCGTCTCGAGGATATTGTGTTGATTGTCAAAGAGATTATTCGTCTCAACAGCGACGAGCACGCGCGGCCGGACGACATTGACACGCTGGCCAATCGACGCGTGCGCGCCGTAGGAGAACTTCTGCAAAGCCGCATGCGCGTTGGTTTTGCGCGCATGCGCCGCATCGTGCAGGACAAAATGTCCACGCTTGAAGAGGGATTCATTACGCCGATTCAGCTTATTAACTACAAACCGCTCTCCTCGGTCGTGCGGGAGTTTTTGATCTCCTCGCAGCTGTCGCAGTTCATGGATCAGAACAACCCGCTGGCCGAGCTCGAGCACAAGCGACGGCTCTCGGCGATGGGACCGGGAGGTCTGACGCGGGAACGGGCGGGATTCGAGGTGCGTGACGTGCACGAATCGCACTACGGCCGCATCTGCCCGATTCAAACCCCCGAGGGTCAGAACATCGGCCTGATCAATCACTTGGCCAGTTTTGCGCGGGTCAACCGACTCGGCTTCATTGAAACTCCGTACGCGCGGGTTAAAAACGGCACGGTCAGTGGCGATATCGTATGGATGACCGCCGGCGAAGAGCGGAAATACAACATTGCCGAGGGCGGCGTGAGACTCGACGGCCGCAGGCGTATCGTCGGCGAGCTTGTGGAAGCGCGGGTGCACGGCGAGCCGGGTGTGTGCAATCGCGCCGACGTGAATTTTATCGACGTTTCCCCCACGCAGGTGGTGAGCGCCGCCACAAGCCTGATTCCGTTTCTTGAGCATGACGATGCGAACCGCGCCCTTATGGGCTCGAACATGCAGCGGCAGGCGACTCCCTCGGTGCGCTCCGAGGAGCCGCTGGTGGGAACCGGTGCCGAGGAACAAATTGCACGCGATTCCGGACGCATGGTGCTGGCGCCCGATGACGGTGAAATCATTGCGGTTGACAGTTCAACCATAACGTTCAAAACGAAAAAAGGGGCGAAAGTAGTTATTGAATTGTCGAAATTCCGCCGGTCCAACCAGTACACCGCCATTACACAGACACCCGTGGTATCGGTCGGGCAGAAAGTCAAACGCGGCGACGTGCTCGCCGACGGCCCTTCCACCTCCGGAGGAGTATTAGCGTTGGGACAGAATCTTTTGGTGGCATTCATTTCGTACTTTGGGAGCAACTTTGAGGATGCCATCGTCCTTTCGGAGCGCGTGGTGCAGCAGGACCGCTTTACCTCGGTACACATTGAAGATTTTTACTGCGATGTGCGCGACACCAAACTTGGGCCCGAGATAACCACTTCCGACATTCCCAACGTGTCCGAGGAGAAACTGCGGAATCTTGACGAGGAAGGCATCATCCGTATCGGAGCGGAGGTTCACGCCGGTGATATTCTGGTGGGAAAAATCTCGCCCAAAGGCGAGACGGAGCTCACTGCCGAGGAAAAACTCTTGCGTTCCATCTTCGGCGAGAAGGCGCGCGACGTGAAAGATTCGTCACTCTATCTTCCGCACGGAAAATCCGGTCGCATCGTCGGCATCAAAGTGTTCTCGCGGGAGCGCGGCGACAAACTTGAACCGGGTGTCATCAAACGCATTCAGGTTGAGGTAGCTCAGATGCGCAAGGTTCGTGCCGGCGACAAGCTCGCGGGCCGCCACGGCAACAAAGGCGTAATTTCACAAGTGCGGCCGGTTGAGGATATGCCGTTTCTTGCCGACGGCCGCAGTGTTGACATCATCCTCAGTCCCTTGGGGGTAGCATCCCGCATGAATCTGGGGCAGATTCTCGAGACACACCTGGGGCTTGCGGCAAAGACCTTAGGATACCGGGCCGTAACGCCGATTTTTGCGGGAGCGGCCGAGGAAGAGATTCAGAAAGAACTTGCACTCGCCGGATATCCAACCAACGGCAAGATGGACGTCTTTGACGGACTGACGGGAAAGAAATTCGATCAGCCGGTGACCGTGGGTTATATCTATATCATGAAACTCAATCACTTGGTTGAGGACAAGATTCACATGCGCTCCATCGGCCCGTACTCGCTGGTGACGCAGCAGCCGCTGGGAGGAAAGGCCCAGTTCGGAGGACAGCGGTTCGGAGAGATGGAAGTATGGGCGCTTGAAGGGTACGGCTCGGCATATACGCTGCAGGAGATGTTGACGATCAAATCGGACGACGTGCTGGGACGCGCGGCGGCGTTCGAGGCGATTGTAAAAGGAGAGAAGGTCAAACCCTCGACGTCACCCTCCGCGTTTAAGGTATTGGTGAACGAGATCAACGCGTTGGGACTTAAAATCGAGCCGGTGACCAAGGAAGACATTGTTGAATAAGAACGTATGATCGATTTTGACTACCTGAAACTTAAAATTCCTTCACCCGACGAGGTACGCGCCGCATCGTTTGGCGAAGTGACCAAGCCCGAGACGATTAACTATCGGACGCAGCGGCCGGAGAAAGACGGTCTCTTCTCCGAGCGGATTTTTGGCCCGACCAAGGACTATCGGTGCTACTGCGGAAAGTTCAAGGGCATCCGCTACAAGGGCACCATCTGCGACAAGTGTAACGTCGAAGTCACGCGCGCGGTCGTGCGCCGCGAGCGCATGGGTCATATCGAACTTGCGGCGCCGGTGGCGCACATCTGGTTCCTAAAAACCGGCAATTCCAAGATCGGAGCGTTCTTTAACACGTCAATCAACAAACTGGAAAAGGTTGTCTACTATGCCGCCTACATCATCGTTTCGGTTGACGACGGCAAACGCCAGAAGGCTCTGGCAAGCCTTAAAGAGGAGCTCAAGAGCCGGAAAGCAGATCTTAAAAACAGCGCGAAGCAATTAACAACGCTCGAGGAATCATACGCGCTGTCGCGCGATTTTCTCAACAATGTCCAAGTCGGCACGGTGCTCAATGAAGCGGAATATTTTGAAATATCCCGGAAGTTCGGAGACGTGTTTGAAGCAGGAACCGGCGCGGAAGCGCTGCAGAAAGTTCTGGTGAGAGTCAACCTCAAGCGGGAACTTGCCGAAACCGAGCGCCGCATTGCCGACACTGGGCGGAAGCGGAATATAGCTGCCGAAAAGAAACTCATGAATCGCGCGCGCATCCTCCACTCGTTTATCAAAAACAACATACGTCCCGAATGGATGGTTCTTGCGGTGCTTCCGGTTATTCCGCCGGACCTGCGGCCGATGGTTGCGTTGGACGGAGGCCGCTACGCAAGTTCGGATCTCAACGACCTGTATCGGCGCGTGATCAATCGGAACAATCGTCTCAAGAAACTCATCGAGCTGAAAGCTCCCGAGATTATTATCACCAACGAGAAGCGCATGCTGCAGGAAGCAGTGGACGCGCTGATCGACAATACGGCTCGCACGGGACGTCAGCAAATGTCGGCTCAGAACCGTCCGCTCAAATCGCTTGCGGATATTCTGAAAGGAAAACAGGGACGGTTTCGCCAAAACTTGTTGGGTAAGCGCGTAGACTACTCCGGCCGCTCGGTCATCGTTATCGGGCCGGAGCTGAAACTGAACGAATGCGGCATTCCCAAACGGATGGCGCTGGAACTGTTCAAGCCGTTTGTTATCAATCAGATTATCGAGCGGGGGATGGCGCACAACATCAAGAACGCTAACCGCCTGATCGAGCAAGCGCCGCCGGAGGTGTGGGAGATTTTGGACGAGGTGATTCTCAACAAAGCGGTGCTGCTCAATCGTGCGCCCACGCTGCACCGCCTGGGCATTCAGGCATTCAAGCCGGTGCTGATCGAAGACCTTGCCATCCGTATCCCGCCGATGGTATGCGCCGCATTCAACGCTGACTTTGACGGGGACCAAATGGCGGTGCACCTGCCGCTCTCCGACGAAGCGCAAGAAGAAGCATGGACTCGCATGCTGTCGTCAAAAAACATCATCAAACCAGCAAGCGGAGAGCCCATCGCAAGTCCCTCACAAGACATCGTGCTGGGGTGTTACTATCTGACCAAAATTATTGAGGACGAGAAGATCGAAAAACCCAGACTCTTTGCAACACCGCACGAGACACTCATAGCGCTTGAACTCGGATTTATCAAAGTTAACGAGCCGATCCGCATCGGGTCACACGCTGCCGACATCACCAGCGCCGGGCGCGTCGTCTTCAACCAGATTCTGCCTCCCGAGTTCGGGTACATAAACGAGCTCATGGATAAAAAGCGCTTGCAGAAACTGGTCGCGCGCTACATCAGTGAGTTCGGGATGGAACACACGTGGGAGTTTTTGGACGAAATCAAGCGACTCGGCTTCACCTACGCGGCGCTGTCGGGTACCACGTGGAGCGTGTTTGACCTGGTGGTACCGCCGCAGAAGCGTAGTGTGATTAAAAAAGCCCAAGTGCAGGTGCTCAAAATTATGGAGCAGTACGAAAACGGCTTCTTTGACATTGATGAACGGAAAGCCCGAACGATTCAGGTATGGAAAACGGCTCTCAAAGAAATCAGCGATGCGGTGCCAAAAGAGTTGACCCGAAACAATCCCATTTTTGACATCATTGATTCGGGCGCGCGCGGCTCGTGGAGCGCAGCGGTACAGATGAGCGGCATGAAGGGCAACGTGGTCAATCCTTCCGGGGAAACCATCGAGCTTCCGGTCATCGCATCGTACAAAGAAGGACTGTCGGTGCTGGAGTATTTCATCAGCACTCACGGTGCCCGCAAGGGTCTTACCGACACCGCGCTCAAAACCGCCTCTGCAGGATATCTGACGCGCCGCATGGTTGACGTTGCGCAAGATATTATCGTCAACAAATCCGATTGCAAAACCGCTCAAGGAATTATCGTCAATCGGGCCGATGGAGATGCGTACGGTTTTGCGTTTGAAACGCGCATCTTCGGACGTACGCTGGCTGCCGACGTCAAGGAAGGCAATAAAATCATTGTCCGCGCCGGTGCCTCTATTGACCACAAACTTGCCGAAACCATTGCTGCTTCGAAAGTAAGTCAGATAACGGTTCGTTCTCCCATCACCTGCAAGGCGCTCTACGGCATCTGCTCCGCCTGTTACGGCCTTGATCTGGGGCGGCTTGAAGGGATTAAAGAGGGAGAAGCGGTCGGCATTGTCGCTGCGCAGAGCATCGGCGAGCCGGGAACCCAGCTGACGCTGCGCACGTTCCATGGCGGCGGCGTTGCCGAGAAAGACATCACCTCGGGACTCCCGCGTATTGAGGAGTTGTTTGAAGTACGACCCCCCAAGGGCTGCGCTGCACTGGCAAAGGAAGGAGGAACCGTTGCCGATATCGAGGACGTGGGCGGCATGCGCGTCATCAAGGTAAAAACATCGCACGCCTTGAAGGCAAAAGGAAAACGTGCAACCAAGGTTACCGAGTATCTTGCACCGCGCAACGTTGCGCTGTATGTGACCATCGGCCAAAAAATTGAAAAAGGACAGCAGCTGTTTGAGGGGAGCGTGGACTTAAAAGAACTCTTTCAATTCAGGGGCAAAGAGGCGGTTGAGAAATACGTGCTCAACGAGGTGCAGAACATTTATGTTTCAAACGGAAACATCATCAACGACAAGCATATTGAGATCATTATCAGACAGATGTTTTCACGGGTGATGGTTAAGGAATCGGGCGCAAGTTCGTTTGTGGCGGGGCAGGTGGTTGAAAAATCGCGATTCCTGGAAATCAACCGTGCCCTGAGAGCTCGCGGCAAAACACCGGCGAAAGCGCGGCAGTTACTCTTGGGTATTTCCCGCGTGGCGCTTACCACCGAGAGTTTTCTTTCCGCCGCATCGTTTCAGGAAACTGCGCGCGTGCTGGTTTCTGCGGCGTCCGAGGCGCGCATTGACCGCCTGCGGGGTTTGAAGGAGAATGTCATCATCGGGCGCCTGATCCCGGCGGGAACGGGTTATAAGGCGCACAGGAACGCCGCCGCGGAGACGCTTGAGGTTAGAGCCGCTAGTGAGGAGGACGAGGAATAACCGCCGGTCGGTTGCACCCGCGCCGGGTTGTGTGATATGGTGGGCAACGCTATGACCAACGTCGATGCAGGGCAAAAGGAGTACGAAATATCACTGTTGCTTAAAGAAGAAGCCGGCAGCGCAGCGGTAAAAAATCTGATGGCCTTACACGGGTGCACCATCACACTTGACAATGAACCCCGCCGCATCACGCTGGCGTATCCGATTAAAAAAGAACCGTCTGCACTCTTTGGATTTATGCGTTTTCTGGCGGAACCGCAGTCGCTGAAAGAACTGTCAAAGGCACTGGAGTTTGAACCCTCGTGTTTGCGCTTTCTGGTTATCTCGGAGTCTTTCGAGAAGGAAGCGGAGCGCGCACCCGGTTTGCGAAAGGCGGCACCGGTCAGGGGAGAACGGATTCAGGAAAGCGCACCTCGCACGCCCGATATCGTTACCAACGAAGAACTGGAGCGGAAGCTGGAGGAAATACTGAAGTGAAGGTCGCGAGCGGTATGGTATAAGTTGTAGAGTCAGCATATGTATTTAAACAAAGTGTTCATCATCGGTCGCATTGCCACAGACGTTCCGTTGCGAGTGACGTCCACCAACCAGCCCGTTTCAAGTTTCACCGTTGCGACCAACCGCGTTTGGACCGACAAGAGCGGTCAAAAGCAGGAAAGCGCGGAATTCCACAACGTCGTGGTGTGGGGACGGCAAGCAGAGCTGGCGAGCCAGTTTCTCTCAAAAGGAAGCTTGGTGATGGTTGAAGGGCGTCTGCAGACACGCACATGGCAGGGAAATGACGGGCAAACGCGGCGCACCACCGAGGTTGTGTGTGAGCGAATCCAGTTTGGTCCCCGCAGCGCATCAGGAGGACGGGAGGCAGCACCTTCAAAACCATCGCCTGCGCCGGCGGTCAGCGAGCCGACATTTAGCGATTCGCTTGAAGAGGGACTGGGCGAGGTTTCCGTCGACACGCCCCCTTCGGACGACATTAAACCCGAGGATCTCCCGTTTTAGCCCGATACGATTATCCTATGCCCACCAGATACGTGCATCGGCAATGTTTTTTCTGTTCGCAGAACATGCAAAGCGTTGACTACAAAGATGCAAATCTCCTGCGACGGTTCGTGTCATCGCAGGGGAAAATCATCGATCCTCAGCACACTGCCGTGTGTGCACAACACCAGCGGCTTTTGGCACGCGCAATCAAACGCGCCCGCTTCATGGGATTGTTGTCGTACGTGAAGAAATAAGATGGAGCGTGCGTGCGCGGACGGCTTTTTGTATGCCCATCACACATATTGATACCGCGTTGTTTTCGTGGCTGTATAACATCGGTCACCGCTTGAACGCGGATTGGTTGTTCGCGTTCTTTTCAAGCTATCTTCTGTATCTGCTGGTGATCGGTTTTGTGGCGCTGCTGGTTGTTGAAAAAGACGTTCGCCGCCGCTGGTATCTGGTGACGGTCGCGATACTTTCTCAGATCGTTGCGCGAGGTATTTTCACGGAAGCGTTCTACTATATACTTTACCGCCCCCGCCCATTTGAGCATCTTGGCATCGAGTCTCTGTTCTTTCACTCTGCAACCGCTGCGTTTCCCTCCGGCCATACGGTGTTTTTGTTCACTCTGGCGCTGGTGGTGTTTCTCATGAACAAGAGATGGGGGTGGGTGTATGCGGTTGCCGCTGTAGCGACGGGTATTGCGCGCGTGATCGCGGGCGTGCACTGGCCCTCCGATATTGTGGGGGGCGTTGTAGTGGCAGCCGCCGGCTTTGCGGTGGTGTACTACTTACTGCTTCCCAAAAAACTCTACAAACGGCTGACAGCTGGCAAGGAAGAACCTGGTTCCTAACGCTCTATACAATAGCGTAAACACTGAATCAAAAACGGCTGGGATATCCCGGCCGTTTTATTGTGGTGCTGGGGGCGGGAGTTGAACCCACACGATCTTGCGATCACAGGATTTTGAGTCCTGCGCGCCCCGCACCAAATTTTGTTGTTCTAGATTCCGTGCCTGGGGAGGGATTCGAACCCTCACAGCCTTTCGGCTATACGATTTTGAGTCGTACGCGTAAACCTATTCCGCCACCCAGGCAAAATTAGTGCGGGGTAAATCTGCTCGCCCGCCCGAGGCTTTTTGCGAAAGAGAGCCAGCTTGCCCCGTGATCCCGACTCGTCGGGATTCTACGAGGTTCTGCTTGCCCGTCCGGAGCTTGAAAGCGAAGGAGGGCCACCCCAGCATTTTTGTTGATACTATCAGCGCCCTCAGCTAAAATCAACGTATAATACAAAGTTACCTGATGTAATGGCGAGAGTAACCCTTCAGTTAATTCAGGGTTACCAAATCTAATGGCTAGGGTAATCGCAATCTGCAATCAAAAAGGAGGTGTGGGCAAGACTACCACGGCCGTGAACCTGGGAGCGTATTTGGCGGCGCTGGGGAAGAAAGTGCTTCTGGTGGATTTTGACCCGCAGGCAAACGCCTCATCGGGGTTGGGAATTTCATCGCGGATTTTGAGCTCGAGCGTGTACGACGCGCTGTTCGGGCACGTGTATCACGAGGAAGTCATCCAGCAGGCGCCGATCGTCAATTACTACGTGATGCCCGCAAACGCCGATCTTGCAGGAGCGCTGGTGGAACTTGTCGGCACTCCTGACCGCGAGTTTGCGTTGCGCCGGCTCATCAACCGTCTCCGGCACCAGTATCACTACGTGGTGATTGACCTTCCGCCTAGCCTAAGTTTACTGACCGTCAACGGACTGACCGCCGCCGACGAAGTGCTGATTCCCATTCAAACCGAGTACTACAGTCTAGAGGGACTCTCACAGCTTCTCGAGACGATCGAGCTCATTAATACACGTTTGGGCGCGCGGGTGCGCGTGATGGGAGCGCTCCTGACGATGTACAACAGGCGCGAAACGCTCTCGCGGGAAGTGGCACGCGATGTGCGGCGGTACTTCCCGCACCGCGTGTTTGCTGTTGAGATACCCCGCGCCGTGGCACTTGCCGAGGCCCCGAGCTTCGGCAAACCGATTATTCTCTATGATCCCTCTTCACCTGGTGCTAAAGCGTACGAGGCGCTGGCGCGCGAGATTATCGGGCAAGAAGGCGATCTTGCATTGGGAGCATTGAACAATGATTTCGGAGAGGTTAGACTGGGGCGGTAGAAAAATCGGAAAGACCTCTCTCTTTGCTTTTTGTGTTTTGATGTGTCATGGTGGTTTCTGATATTTCATTGTTAATTTTTTGTCATGCTCGGCAAAGGACTTGAGTCATTGATTCCAAAAAAACACCACCGCTCCGATGACAACGCGGTTTCGGATGTGAAGGAAGGGGCGAGTGAAGCACCGGCTGGTACAGTCCAGGGAGGCGAAGCGCCGGTTCCGGAGCCCGCTCCTGACCAGGGCAGCCGCGTATCTGAGCCGGTCTTTTTTATTGAAGTAGACAAGATTATTCTCAATCCGTTTCAGCCACGCTCGAACATTGGCGAAGAGACACTCAGAGAACTTGCCGCATCCATCAGGGAGTTTGGGATTCTGCAGCCGCTGGTGGTGTTGAAAGTAGAAGAAGATTCCGAGCTCGGAACCACAGTGACCTATCAGTTGATTGCGGGGCAGCGGCGACTGATGGCCGCAAAGATGCTGGGATTTCCAACGGTGCCGGTGATGATCCGCGCTCCCGGCAAACGCACCGAGACGCTTGAAATAGCGATTGTTGAGAACATCCAGCGCCAGGACCTTAATGCCGTCGAAACGGCCAGAGCCTACGCCCGGCTTTCCGACGAGTTTGGGATGACACAGCGGGAAATCGCCCAGCGGCTGGGCAAGAGCCGAGAGGCGATCGCCAATGCGCTGCGCCTGCTGTCGCTTTCCGGTGAAGTTCAGGATGCGCTTGCAAAAGGCGCCATCAATGAGAGCCAGGCGCGGCTTTTGATGTCGGTCCAGGACCCTGCGGCGCAGCAGGAATTGTTCAGACAGCTGGTTGGGGAAAATTTGAGCGTGCGGCAACTCAAGCAGCGCATTGGACAAACGGCGCAGGGTAGTGCCGGTACACAGGAGGCACAGGAGCCGGCGTTGCGCGCGCAGGATTTGCAGCTTAAAGCGATTGAGAAGGAGATTGCCGAGGTGGTCGGCGCTCCGGTCAAAATCGAATTTTCCAGAAGCGGCGGCAAGATCATCATTCACTTCTTCTCTCCCGAGGAGGCAATGGGAATTGCCGAGCGCATCAGACCCAAGAACGCGATGGATATGTAGGGTTGTGGGTCATAAAAACGCGGGAGTCCGGAGATATTCAGACCGTTTTGAAGTTGATTTCCTTTACCCCCTTCACCTTCTTGAGTTTGAGCATCAGCGCTTGAGCTTTTTCTTTATTGTTGATGTTCGCTGTCAAGCGTGTCAGCATTGCCCCTTTGTTGGTGGTTGATTGAATCTGAACGATTGAGATGCGATTGCGCGAGAAAACCGCCGAGATGTCTTTGATGAGTCCCACCCGATCCTGCCCGGCAATACGATACTCCGTTTTTTTAGGCAGGGGTCTCTGACGCCGCAGCGCAGCTTCGATTTTTTTCTTTGCGTATTTGGTCTTGACGATACGTGCCCACTCGGGAGAAGGTTTCCGGTTTTTTTGTATGATGATTTCCACCATATCACCGGACTGGAGCACCGCATCGATCGGGACGATTTTATTATTGACGCGCGCGCCGGTACAGGAATTTCCCACATCCGTGTGAATGTGATAGGCGAAATCAAGAGGAGTTGCACCCATCGGGAGGTCAATGACCCTGCCCTTGGGCGTCAGAACGAAGATCCGGTCGGAAAAAAGATCCACCTTGAGCGCGTCGACGAATTCTTTTGACCCCAGGAACTGGTCCTGCCATTCCTTGAGTTGTTTGATCCAGAGCGCCTCCTTGGTATCGGCAAGGGAGACCGCGTGGCTGGTTTTTGGCGGCTTGTGCCCTTTGCGCGATTCATAGAACCAGTGCGCGGCGGCTCCGTGCTGGGCCACCTCGTGCATGTCGTGCGTGCGGATCTGAAATTCGGTCGGCTTGTTATCAACACAAAAGACGGTCGTGTGCAGTGAGCGGTAGCCGTTCGGTTTGGGCATGGCGATGTAGTCCTTGATGCGGCCCGGCATGGGTGGCCAGAGCTGATGAAGCACCCCCAGCGCCCCGTAACACTCGTCGATGGTTCCTACGACGATACGCATGGCGACAAGGTCATAAATCTGGTCAAGATTCATGTCGAGCCGCAGCAGTTTGTTGTACAAACTCCAGTAGCGCTTGGCGCGATAGTTGATGTTCACAAGCTTAATATCGGCGCGCTCCAGATGTTCGCGCACCATGGGCTCGATGGCCCTCAGGTATCGTTCGCGCTCCTCGTACGATTCCCTGACGTTTTCGATAATCCATTGGTACTCGGTCGGGTAGAGGTAGGGGAACGCGAGGTCATTAAGCTCCCCGTGGATGTTCTGCATCCCCAGCCGGTCCGCAAGCGGCGCGTAGATCTCCACCGTTTCCAGCGCGATCCGTTTTTGCTTCTGTGCGGGAAGATAGCCGAGCGTTTTGACGTTGTGCAAACGGTCGGCGAGCTTGATAAATATCACCCGCAGATCTTTGCTGGTGGCAAGCATCATCTTGCGCAGACTTTCTCTACTTTCTTTTTCTCCGCGGTAGCGCAGCGTTCCCAGTTTTGAAACGCCTTCCACCAGAAAGGCAATCTCGCTGCCGAACGTGCTTTCAAGCGTCTGAGGTTTCACTTCGCAGTCCTCGATGACGTCGTGCAGAAGGCCTGCGGCGACCGATTGCCAGTCAAGCCGCCAGCGCGCAAGTTGCAGCGCAGTCTCGTATACATGAGAGAAGTACTCATCGCCACTCTTTCGTTTCTGGCCGCGGTGGGCGTTTTTGGCGAATTCGTACGCTTGCGCGATGGTGCCTATACCTCTCTGGTCGTGAGGGAAGTGCTGAGTATATTCCTGGGTGAGACGGTCAAGGGTCATGGATATTTGGATTTGGTAAAAAGATTGTACAAGGGGTTATCATGCGCGGCAAGGGGTTGCAAAATTGTAATTTCGCGCTATGCTGTGCGGCAGAACTGCCCGGATATATAAGCGAGAGGAGGATACGATGAGTTTCTGGAACGTCGTGATGATACTGTTCGCGTGTCTATGGGCAGTGATGCCCGCGGTGTTCTGGAAGGCGTGGAGCTTCTTTCTCTCCCGCGAAAAGCTGGTGTACCGCAAGAGCCTGCACGGTTTGGGGCACCATCTTACCGTTCTTTTTCTGTGGCCGTGGTCGTACTTTGATGATGGGGTGAACCCGCTACTCGAGTTCTTTTCATCACGGCGGCGGTACGTAACGCTGGCGACGCTGTTGTTCCCATTCCATCTCTGTTACACCGTTCTGTTTCTGGCCACGGCCGGAGCGATAACGGCAGCTGGTGACGCGCTGGCATGGGCACTCAACCGAGGGGCGGACCTGCGCGACCGCCACCACCACCGTACGACATAGAACGCTTTGATGCTTTTGTACAACGCCGGCCGTCTTCAAGCCGGCGTTTCCCGTTTTATTTTCTTTTTTTCAGAGTTTCCTTTGGAAGGGATTTTTTCCTGCCTCTACCCCTTTTGCGCTCTGTCTCGGTCGTTTGAGATGACTTTTCTTTCCACTGGTTGTACAGTTTTTTCAATTCAGCTTCCGTATCAGGTTTTTTGTTGATAATAAACGTGCAGTCCGGCCATCGGGTGCAGGCATAAAACAGTCTGCCGCGTCCCCGCCCTTTCTTTTCAACGATATCTCCCGGTTTATCTTTTCGCTCCGGGGTGTCCAGACACAGCGGGCACGTGAAACCTGTCTTGTTCCATATTTTCAAGATGCCTTTGCATTTCGGATAATCAACACATCCTAAGAAATATCCGAACCGTCCGCGCTTTATCTTCATCTCTTTATCACACAGCGGACAGCGCTGGCCGTTCGTTTTTTCTTCTAGTGTCTTGATATGCGCCGCTTCTTCGGGCGTGGGCAAGGTTATCTTGCTTCCTTCCTGCGGGCAGGCAAGAAACTTTCCCATACGCCCGAACTTAATCAGCATCGGCTGTCCGCAGTGCGGACAGGGAGTGTCGGATACCTGCACGTTTTTTTCTACGGCAATCTCCTTTGCGTCCAGATGTTGTTTGAACGGTTCATAAAATTCTCTGCACACCTGCGTCCACCCGATTTTGCCTTCCGCGATTTCATCGAGCTCTTCCTCAACATGGGAAGTAAAATTAATGTCAACGATTTCGGGGAAATGTTCCACCAGCATATCGTTGACCAAAAATCCAATCTCGGTCGGATAGTACTTTTTTTCAATTTTCTGAACGTAGTCGCGCTCCTGAATGGTGGAAAGTATGGGGGCGTATGTTGAAGGACGCCCGATTCCGTACGATTCAAGGGTTTTGACCAGCGTTGCGTCGTTATAGCGCGGCGGCGGTTCGGTGAAATGCTGCAGCGGGGTTATTGACTTGGCGGTCAGTCGTTCATTTTTCTCAAGCGGCGGCAGAATGTTTTGGCCGTTTTCTTCGGGCTCATCTTTTCCTTCGGTGTACACTTTTATGAATCCGTCGAACAACACCACCTGTCCGGTGGCGCGAAATGTGTATACGTCGTTGCCGGTGTTGATATTTGCGGCCGTTTGCTCCATTCGTGCCGCCTGCATCTGACAGGCAATCGTCCGCTTCCAAATAAGTGCATACAGCCGCAGTTGACTGCGGTCTCTCAAGCCCACTGTCTGCGGAGTTTTTGAAAGGTCGGTGGGGCGTATCGCCTCATGGGCCTCCTGGGCGCCTCTTGATTTGTTAGCGTAGTAGCGAGGCGCGGAAAGCTGGTAGTTTTTTCCGAAGATGTTGCCGATAACCGTATGCGCCTGAGCGAGCGCCGACGAGGCCAGATGTACGCTGTCGGTGCGCATATAGGTGATGTAACCGTTCTCGTAGAGCTTTTGGGCGTTTACCATTGTTTGCTTTGCCGAGAACCCGAGTTTACGCGCGGCTTCCTGCTGAAGCGTTGAGGTGATAAAGGGCGGCGCGGGAGAACGAGAGACTTCTTTTTTGGAAATGTCAGCGACGTAGTAGGAAGCGTCTGCAAGGTCCTTGACGATAGCGCGCGCCGATGCCTCGTCCCTGATATCCATCTTGCCCAACGGCTTTCCGTTGATCGCGCTCAGGCGCGCCCCAAACGTCCGTTTGCTTTTTTCTTTGGCAAACACTCCTTCAATGGACCAATACTCTTCTCTGACAAAGTTTTGAATCTCCCGCTCGCGTTCAACTACGAGCCGCAGCGCAACACTCTGCACTCTGCCCGCCGAGAGTCCGTAGCGGATTTTGCGCCAGAGGAACGGAGAGAGTTCGTATCCTACAAGCCGGTCAAGCACCCGCCGCGCCTGTTGTGCGTCAACCAGTCTCGTATCTATGGCGCGAGGGTTTTTGAGCGCCTCCTCAATGGCGGTTTTAGTGATTTCGTGAAAGACGATGCGGCTCACGCTGGCGGGACGCGAATCTGCCAATGCGCTCGAATGACTCAATTTTTTTTTGGATTTTTTATTTGTGTTATTCCCGCCTTCGTCCTTCAGCTTCGCTCGGGACTGCGGGCAGGCAGGCATGTCCATTTGTGCATTGGTGTCGGTTGTGAGCTCAAGAACGTGGCTCAGATGCCACGCGATCGCTTCTCCCTCGCGGTCCTCGTCGCTTGCTAGAATAACTTCCCCTGCTTTTAGGACCGCCGCGCGGAGCGCCTCAACATGCTCTTTTGCTTTCGGCGGAATAGTATAAACGGGCTTGAAATCGTTATGTACATCAATGCCCAGCTTGCTTTTGGGAAGGTCACGCACATGGCCGTACGAAGAAAGGACTTGGTAGTCCTTCGGCAAAAAAGCGCCGATAGTTTTTGCTTTGGTAGGAGATTCTACGATAATCAGGGAATGTATCGCGCGTTTTGTTCCCATAGAGTCAGCGTCTGAGTCGATATTTGTTGCCGCCGATTTCTTCAATAATACCTTCTAACACCAGTGCCGCACAATGTGCGCTCACGTCGCGAGCCGATAGTGTAGTCATCTCGGCGATGCTGTCAAGTGAAAGGGGAGTTGAAGCAGGTTGTAATACGTCGACAATTTTTTGTTGGGAAGTATTTTTTGATACCAACGGTATTGTCGGTTGACGATCCGGTACTGAAACTCCTAGGTCTGCAAGGATGTCAGCGGCCGAGGAAACAAGGCGAGCGCCGCTTCGGATAAGTTTGTGGGAGCCGGCAAAAGAATCGGCCGTTGCCGGTCCGGGGAGAACCAACACCGGTTTTTTTAACGTTTGAGCGAACGATGCGGTAGAAAGAGCTCCCGAATCACGCGGCGCCTCAACAATGACCACTGCCTGCACGAGGGCGCTGATGATGCGGTTTCGCTGGATGAAGTGATACGGCAGCGATGGTGTGCGGGGCGGATATTCGGAGATAAGACAACCGTCGTGCGTAAGGATCCGCTGCGCGAGTCCGCGGTGTTGCGCCGGATATACGGTGTCAAGACCCGTGGCGCACACGGCCCACGTAATACCTCCTCCTTCGAGCGCTCCCTCATGGGCGGCCGCGTCGATGCCCAGCGCGAGTCCGCTGACAATAATACACTCTCGTCGAGCGAGTTCGCCGGCAATGCGGCGAGCGGTTGCGACACTTGCCGGCGATGCCTTACGGGTTCCAACGAGCGCAATGATAAGCGGGGCGGGGCGGAAGTTCCCTCTGACGTACAGCGCAGCGGGCGCATCGGGAAGTTGGGTAAGCGAGACAGGATACGCCGTGTCGTTTCGTGTGATAGTCGCGATCGCGAAATTGTCTTCCATGCATCTGTATTATACAATAGGAAGCGGACAGGTATCGTTACGCAACTCAGCGCCCCGGGCGCGCGCATCACGGCTGTGCAGGAATTCAAAAAACACGTACTGGTTGAACTTGCGATCATCGGCGGCATTGTCGTCGTTTTTGGAGGTTTTTCCTACCTCTTTCGGCTCAATATCGAGAAAAAGGCGGATGTCGTTACGATGCTTCAGACAAAAAAAACGCTGCTGTCCGGCTCAATCCAGAATTTGTCGCAACTGGTCAACGATTGGAACACGGCTCGCCGTTACACACGTGCGGTCGAGAAGCTAGTCCCCCAAAAAGACCAACTAGTAGCACTGTCGAAGGACTTTATTGAAATCGCCCGCGCCAACGGGATTGCGCTCAACTTTTCGTTCGGGACCGAACAAAACCCCGAAGGGAATCAGCAGTTGGGATCAATCGGTTTTTCGGCAACCGCAGCGGGATCGCTGGCAAACATCCTCTCGTTCTTTGAAGCGCTCGAGTCGAAGTATTATGCGATGCAGATTAGCGCTATCGAGGTTACCGCAAACCAGGAAGGTGGCCGCCACACCGCGATCTTTGGAGGAAAGGTCTTTTTTGTAACGCAGTAAGAACTCTATGGCACTGTCGTTCAATACGGATTTTCTCAAAAACAACAAACGGGAAATTTTATTCGGAGCTGTCGGCGTTGCACTGGTTCTTGTGCTGTTGTCCGTTTTCGTCAGTTCGGTTCGTTTTATAGCCAATGAAGCGGAGTCGGCGCTCGTCATTCCAAGTTCTCAATCGCAGCAGATTCGCTTTAATCTGAAAGCGCTTTCGCAGCTTGGAGTAGGAACGGAGACACCCCAGGAGCCGCAAGAGGAAAACACAATTCCTGCTACTCCATAACGGCGTTTTCTTGAAAAGTCACGCGACGCAGTATAGTATTACACTCGTTGTTTTTTTGAGTCCTGAGCGCAAGTAGTTCAGTGGTAGAACGCCGTCCTGATAAGACGGAAGTCGGAGGTTCGATCCCTCCCTTGCGCACCGGAACGAGAAGAGGGCGTTTAGCTCAGTGGTAGAGCGTTTCGTTGACATCGAAAAGGTCGTAGGTTCGATCCCTGCAACGCCCACCAAAAAGAGAGCTTCATGAATATTCCCATCGTATTCTCCGACAAGCACTACGTCGTTATCAATAAGCCGGCGGGCGTTCTGACACACGCTTCCACCCGCGGCGAGATGCTGACTGTTACGGCGTGGATTCGTGAACATTTTCCCGAAACCGTGACGGTGGGCGACAATCCGCGTCAGCGCCCGGGCATCGTGCATCGTCTTGATAAAGATACGTCGGGACTGTTAGTGATTGCGCGCACCCAGCGCGCGTTTGAGCATCTCAAACGCCAATTTGCCGGGGGCGAGATTTCAAAGACGTATGCCGCGGTCGTATGCGGAACGATGCGCCAGCGGAAAGGAACCATCGATAAACCCATCGGCCTGAAAGCGGGAACGATCAAAAGAACCGTTCACGGCGGTAAGATGATCAAGACTGCGGTGACGGAGTTTATGGTGCGCAAAACGTTTCAGCGCGCCGGGAAAGCATTTTCATTACTCGACATCCACCCTCTGACCGGCCGCACGCACCAGATACGGGTGCATCTGAATGCAGTCGATCATCCGGTGGCGGGGGATACGCTGTACGGAGGTAAAAACGCTGCCGGCAGCGCGCCGCGCCTGATGCTACACGCGCGCTCGATTGAGTTCTCGGACGTTTTGGGAAAGCGGATTTGCGTAGAAACGCCTCCCCCGCGCGATTTTCTTGATTTTGTGGGCGCCTTGTAGTACCATCTCCCCTGTTATGCCCAGTGATATTACTCGAACCATGTTCTTTGGTGTGTATATGCATGTGCGGTGGTTGGGTAGGCAACAAAGGTTTCATTGGGTGTATCAACAATCTGTGCGAACGTGGTTAGGGAAAGATTTTTCTAGAAAAATCTTTCCATTCAAGTAATATTACTGGGTATGATCGACCAGAAAATAATGGAAAAAATAAAACCGGGAGCTGTTGTATCCGTTTCCGAGCGCATCCTTGAAAAGGACAAAGAGCGTCAGAGTATTTTTAAGGGCTTGGTGATCGCCCGCAAGCACGGTTTGCAGATAGGAGCGACGTTTACGGTACGTGCGATTATCGACGGCGTTGGGGTTGAGAAAGTGTATCCCTTGCGTTCGCCTCTCATAGCGAGCGTGAAAGTGCTTTCAACGCCCAAGAAAGTAGGGCGTGCAAAACTCTACTGGGTACGCAGCGCGTCAAAGAAGAAGATGCAGCAGAAGCTAGGGGTATCGGTATAGGGTAAAAGGAAAAAGTGAAAGCTGAGGAATAAAAGGGCTTCGAGTTCTTTTATTTTAGCTTGAAAACTGGGCAGATTCTGTTTATGATTGTGAAAATTTCGCGCGGGTGGCGAAACTGGCAGACGCACTACCTTGAGGTGGTAGCGCCGCAAGGCGTGGAGGTTCAAATCCTCTCCCGCGCACCAGAATACTAACAAGGAGCGTAGCGACGTAAGATGAGGGAGGAGCGAGACAACTACTTGGCTCGTGTTCGGATTTGAACGCCGGAGCTTGTCTCAATGCTTGACGGATATTATCAGTGATGTTATAATATACTCCTGTACTTTGACAGTAGCAACTGAAGATCCTCTCGTAAGAGGATTTGAAAACAACAAGAAAAAAGGAGGATACTGTCATGACTATCATCCCGCAGTTCTCACCGCGTCTTGTTCAGAGTCGTTTGGAGGAACTTGAGGAGCATCTGCAGTTTCTCCAGGAAAAGAATCGCGGAGTGAACCTCGGCCTTGCCAAGGAAGCGATGGAAGAAGCACGGACTTGCTTCGGAGAGATTGCCGCTTCCTCAACCTGGGACTTCTCTCCCGTTTTGGAGAGGATCCGTGAGGCCGAGGGAATCGCTCACCATTTGGTTCTCACTGGGCTGCAGGGCGAGTTGGAGGAGAAGATCTCCATCCTCCCCCTCTCGGAGGCGGACAGGATCCGCGCGGAGGCAAAGAAGTTCTCCGGCGCGGACACGGAGTTCGGAACCACCATCAGGAGCCTTGTGTGTCTTGCCAAGGAAGCGAGAGAACTAGGCAGGCGACACGAGGAAGCGCGCCGCCACCGCGAGGAAGTAGAGCGGCGGAAGAAAGCCCCGCTCTCAGCTTCGTTGCTGACCATCGCCGCTAACCGTCACTGAGCGGCAGAGGAGGAAGACATGTTCAGAACAAGAAGTGCTCCCTCCACTCATCTCCTCGATGAGCGCAGGTCTTACGAGTACACGCTGGTCGGGGAAGGGCCGTTGGCAGAGTCCCCAAAACGCCTGCTCGAGCAGAAGCCGGTAGCGGAACCGGTCGAGCGAGTCGAGTCGGATGCCGGGACGCGTACCGAGCCGCTCCACACGCCGGAAACATCACAGAAGTTGATGTGCCTCGGCACCTCGACGGGTCCCGACATGGGGAGGAAGATAAGGAGGCGGAGGAAGGGAAAGAAGTAGACGACAGCTGCACCCGACGGCTCGCGCAGAAACGAAAACGCGGGCCGTTTTGCTTTTTAGGAGCTCTTTCCGTACAATGAAAAATAACTCCTTTTGGTTACCGGTCGACGCGTATGATAGATATTGAGAAGCTGAAAGAAAGAGCACTGTCGGAACTGGAAAAAATTTCGGACGTGCGAGCGCTCGAGATATTTCGCGTCGCGTATCTTGGCCGCAAGAGTGGCCGGCTCACCGCCGTGTTGAAATCCTTGAAGCATTTGGCGATGGAAAAGCGGCGCCGCGTTGGTTTTACCGCAAACGAGCTTAGAAAAGAACTCGAGATACTTATTGAGAGGAAGAAAACTGCTCTTACCGGGGGGAAGGGAGACGTTGCGGTTGATGTAACCCGTCCGCACCGAAGAATTGCAGTGGGGCGCCTCCATCCGCTGACGATTGTTGAGCAGGACATCAGGCGAATTTTCTTGTCACTTGGCTTTTCATCGGTTGAAGGACCGGAAATCGAGACGGAGTACTACAACTTTGATGCGCTCAACATCCCCGCGGACCATCCTGCGCGGGAAATGTGGGATACGCTGTGGTTGAAAAGCGGCCAGGGCGAAGTCAAAAATCAAAAGTCAAAAGCGAAAAGTGAGCAGCCACTGTTGCGGACGCACACTTCTCCGATGCAGGTGCGGTATATGGAAACGCACCGGCCGCCGTTTCAAATCATCGTTCCGGGGCGGGTATTCCGCAACGAAGCTACCGACGCGTCGCATGAAGTTAACTTCTATCAGATAGAAGGGCTGATGGTGGGAGAACATGTGTCGTTGGCCAACTTCATGTACGTGATGGATGAGTTTTTCAAACGGTTCTTTCGAAGAAACGTTGCGGTGCGATACCGGCCCAGCTACTTTCCGTTCGTGGAGCCGGGGTTGGAAATAGACGTCAAAATAGACCGAAAGTCAAAAGTCTCTCCTTCTCTGAAACTGGAGCGGGCGGACAAAAGTAAAAAATCCGAGTGGCTGGAAATTGCAGGGGCGGGAATGGTACACCCCAACGTCTTTGTTGCTGCCGGCTACGACCCCCGCCGCGTGAAAGGGTTCGCATTCGGATTTGGGATGGACCGGCTCGCTATGATTCGCTATCACATCAGTGACATCCGCCTGTTTTATTCGGGAGATTTGAGATTTATCAATCAACCCTACAGGTAATGGCTTGGTATGAAATTCTCCTACTCGTATCTTAAACAGCTGGTGCCGGCAGTCAGGAACAAAGAGCACCTTCGTGAACTTCTTTCGGGAAAGGTGTTTGAGGTCGAAGGTTTCTCGGGTGATACCGTCGACGTTGCAGTACCTCCCAATCGTTTTTCTGATGCCTCAGGCCACTGGGGACTGGCGCGGGAAATCGCGGCCGCGATGGGAAAGATGTTTAAAGAACCGGCACTTCCTAAACTTCCGGCGCCGTCAAAAAAAACCGTGGCGATTCAGGTACAAAACACCGGTCTCTGCCCGCGCTACATCGGAGCACGGTTTTGTGACGTTACAGTCGGATCCGCTCCCGCGTTCATACAAAAGACACTTTCTGCGTGCGGCGTTCAGTCTATCAATAACGTCGTGGATATACTCAATTATGTGATGCTGGAGATTGGACAGCCCATGCACGCTTTCGATGCGGCAAAATTAAGCGGCGCGCGTATTGTGGTGCGCAAAGCCAAAAAAAGAGAGACCATAACGACGTTGGATAACAAAAAGGTCCGGCTGACTCCCGATATACTGGTAATCGCGGACGCGCACGAGCCGCTGGCAATCGCCGGCATCAAAGGAGGTACGAAAGCCGGTATCGGTAAAAAGACCGCCGATATCATCGTCGAGTCGGCGAATTTTGATGCGCTCTCCATATACAAAACGTCGCGACTCATCGGCATCACCACCGATGCCTCGGCGCGATTTTCGAGAAAACTCTCACCCTTGCTCGCTGAGATCGGTATGGCGCGCTCACGCCAGTTGCTTGAGCGTCATACCGGAGCGTGTTTTGAGGGATGGGTTGATATATCTTCCGCCAAACTTTCCAAAACGGTGCTGAAGTTTGATATGGAACGATTCCGGGATTTTTCAGGCGTTGAAATGAAACAAACGGAAGTAATGACGCATCTTCAACATGTGGGATGCAAGATTATTGTCGGCGGGCAGTCGCTGCAGGAAGAGACATTTCTGGTTGAAGCGCCGCCGCTGCGGCAGGACATCGAACACTTTGAGGATCTTGCGGAGGAGGTATTGCGGCTGCATGGGTTTGACAACATATCGCCTCAATCTCCCCATATGGTTCTGAAAGCTTCCGAATATGAGGGAGCCATTGCGTTCAAGGATAAAGTCCGTCAGGTTGTTGCGGCAGCGGGTTACTCGGAAGTGATACTACATTCCTTTGCCCTGCCGAAGAGTAAGGGTGCGATTGAGGTGCTCAATCCGCCCAGCAGCAACACGCAGTTTTTGCGTACGGCGCTCTGGCACGGCCTTGAGGATGCATGCGCACATAACCTCAAGCACGCCCAGACGGTCAGGATTTTTGAGATCGGACGCGTCTTTGAAAAGAACAAAAACGCCGTCATGGAGCGAGAGCATTGTGCGCTGGCGTGTGCCATTTTGGGAAAGATTCCGCACTCATTTTTTGAACTCAAGGGAATCGTGGTTTCACTCCTTGCGGCGCTCGGTCTGACCGACTGGGAGTTTGTTGCCAGTGATGATGGTCTGGGGGCTGCCATTAAAGTATCCGACAGAAATATCGGGAGTATGGGTTTCCTTTCGTTCAAGAAAGGAAGCGGTGCGTACGCGGAACTTGACGCCCAGACGCTTTTTGAAATTGAGGAAGGGGAGTACGAGTACACTCCAATCCCGAGATTTCCGGCGGTCGAGCGGGACATCTCGGCAGTGGTCACCGAAAGTCATCGCGTCGGGGAGATGGTGCGTGCGATGCAGCTTGTGGACATGCACCTCATCCGCGACGTGGATTTGGTTGATGAGTTTGGAGATCCGCGCGACAACACGCGCACGACACTCACGTTCCGTATCGTGTTTCAATCCGATAAGCGCACGCTGACCGATAAAGAAGTCAATGCACTGATGAAAAAGGTTGAGCGGGAACTCAAATATAAATTTAATGTCGCGGTAAAGTAACACACAACAGTAACAACTCAAGGTATGAAAATTGCCATCAATGGATTCGGTCGCATCGGGAGATTGTTTTTCCGGCAGGCGTTTGATAATCCCGACTGTGAAATAATTGCCATCAATGATCTGGGCAGCGTTGAAAACCTTGCATATCTTCTCAAGTACGACACAATCTACCGCACCTGGGACGCTGACGTGAAGGCGGATGCAAAACGCTCGACACTTATCGTCAACAACAGAGAAATCCAGTTTCTGCAGGAAAAGAACCCGCTTCAGCTTCCATGGAAGAAACTTGAAATTGACGTTGTCGTTGAATCAACTGGAGCATTCGAGTCGTTTGAGAAAGCGAAAACACATCTTGATGCGGGGGCAAAGCGTGTGCTTCTGACGGCGCCTGCCAAAGACGGTGACGGAGCGTTGGGGCAAACGGTGCTGTTGGGGATCAACGAGGAAAAACTTTCGGCGTGCCTGATCTCGTCGAATGCGTCGTGCACCACCAACGCCGCCTCGCCGGTGATGGCGGTACTCTCAAAAAATCCCGGCATTCTCAAAGCGGTGCTGGACACGGTACATGCATACACCGCTACTCAGAGCATCGTCGACGGACCGGTGAAAGGGGAGGACCTGAGGCGCGGACGAGCGGCTGCCCAAAACATTGTTCCTTCAACCACTGGCGCGGCGCTTGCGGTAACGCGCGCGCTGAGCGAGCTTTCGGGAAAATTCGACGGCATTGCGCTGCGCGTGCCGGTCGCCTGCGGCTCGATTGCCGACATCACGTTCGTCGCCGCGCGAAAGACATCGGTGGAAGAAATCAACGCCATTCTCAAAAAGGCAGCCGCATCGGAGCAGTGGCAGGGGATTCTTAAGGTTACGGATGACCCCATCGTCTCCTCCGATATCGTCGGCGAGCCCTACGGCGCGATTGTCGACCTGAAATTCACCAAAGTCGTCGACGGCGACCTGGTCAAAGTGCTGTCCTGGTACGACAACGAGTGGGGATACGCGGCAACGCTGGTGAAGCACCTGATGAAAATCAAGGAGGTTCTATAGGTTCTAAAAATTTCACGATGCTGATCTATATCGCTTCAGACCATCGGGGATTTGCGCTCAAGGAAGAGCTCAAGAAATTTCTTGGTGGTCTTGCGTACGAAGTTGTTGATTTCGGGAACAAACAGTTTGTGGACGGTGATGATTATGTTGATTTCGGCGGGGAACTGGTAAAAACCTTGAGCCGCGATCCGGCAATGGCACGCGGGATTCTTCTGTGCGGGTCGGGTGTGGGAATGTGCATTGTCGCCAACAAATTCCGCAACATCCGCGCCGCACTTTGTTTTTCCCCGGACCATGCGATGGCTGCGCGCAACGATGACGACGCGAACGTACTGGTTCTTCCCGCGGACTTTATTGACCAGGAGACTGCACGCAGAATTGTTGCGGTGTGGCTGCAGACGCCGTTTTCGCAGGATCCGCGTCACGCGCGGCGTCTCAAAAAAATAGAGGACGTGGAAAGACGCACCACTAACGTTCTGTAGCGATGAACGTTATTACGGCAGTTAATTGTGCCGATGCCGAGTGTTTTTCAAAGCGCCTGACAACGGCGCACGAGTTTCTTTCAGCCGGCTCGTGGCTGCATATTGATGTTTCAGAAAAGGACGTTGCATTGTCTCGGTCGTTTGTCGACAAGCGCGTTCTTGAGCAGCACAAGGATTATTTTCAATTTGAAACGCACCTGATGGTTGCGGACAGCCGTCTGACGCAGTTTCTTGACCTGCCCGCGCAGCGGTTTCTGATTCACTGGTCTCAAGATCCGCTGGTTGAAGAAAAAATTCGGCGCCTTGGAAAGGAAATAGGGCTGGTTGTGCATTGCGGTGAGGACTCCAAGATCGTGCACCTTCCTCGCGATGCGAAGTACATAGAGGTTTTAGCCGTCCCTCCGGGACCCTCGGGAAGTAGCTTTAGGAAAGAAGCGCTGGAGTTCGTGGTTTTTTTGAGAAAGACTAATCCGAGTGCTACAATTACTGTTGACGGAGGGATTACGCCGGACACCGCAAGATTGTGCAGAGAAGCCGGCGCCGATGCAGTGATTTCGAGCTCATACATCTGGAACAGCAGCGATCCGTCCAGAGCGTACAGAGAGCTATCCGGTATATAAACAAGACATTTCCCTTTCGTTATTTTGACATTTCTTCTAATGTATCCTTCTCACCATCGAATCAAAGATCTCTACGGCGTTGCAAACCGCCTGCGCGAGGACGTGGTAGAAATGCTGGAACACGCCGGCTCGGGACACTCGGCAGGCCCGTTGGGGATGGCGGACGTCTTTGCGGCATTTTATTTTTTTATTCTCAATCATAAACCGAAAGAGCCACACTGGCCCGACCGCGATCGCCTGATCGTTTCGAACGGCCATATCTGTCCCATTCAGTACGCGGCATTGGCGCGCGCGGGATACTTCCCGCTCAAGGAACTGGCGACGTTGCGGAAATTGGGAAGCCGCTTGCAGGGACATCCCCACCGCGGGTCGCTGCCGGGGATTGAGACGACCTCGGGACCCTTGGGGTCGGGACTTTCGCAGGCAATCGGAATGGCACTTGCCGCTCGCATGGATGGTAAAAAATATCGGGTATACGCCATCTGTTCCGACGCAGAGCATAATGAGGGAAATTACTGGGAAGCCGTGATGTTTGCGGCCAAGAACCGTCTCAGCAACATGACGGCGGTTATCGACCGCAACAACATTCAAATTGACGGTTTTACCGAGGATGTGATGCCTCTGGAGCCGTTGCGGGAGAAATACATAGCATTCGGGTGGAATGTTATTGACGTCGACGGGCACAATATCGAGGAATTTATCGGCGCGGTGTATGAGGCTTATGCCGTGTTTGAAAAGCCGACCGCAATCATTGCCCATACGATTCCGGGCAAAGGAGTGAGCTTCATGGAGCGCGATTTTCGCTGGCACGGAATGTCGCCAAACAAGGAGCAAGCCAAAGAAGCGCTGAAGCAGTTACGCAAACTTGGCGGGAAAATAAAGTCGGAGCATGATTGAGAAATCACAAGTCATACATTAAACACATGGAATGGATCAAACGAATATACGTCTATCTGTTTTCCGCGGTGGGATTGGTGTTGGTTGTCATTGGCAGCGTGCAGTTGATTAATCTGGCGCTCAAAAGCTGGGTGTTTACGAAAGCGGACGTGTACTACAACTATCCCGCTCCCAAAGTTGTTGCGGAAAGACCGGACCAACAGGTTGAAGAACCCAACCCCAAAGCCGTTGAGGAGTTTCAGAAAAACGATTTGGCAAGCCGAAGACAGCGACAGGCTGCGAGCGCAATTGCGATGATCATCGTCGGAGCGCCGCTGTTTCTGTACCACTGGAGAATCGCCCGCATAAAACAATCGTAAACGCATACGTATGTTGAATCCCGACGCTTACCTTTCTTACAAGATTTTTTCCCATAATCCTGACGAGGAAGCACTGCGCGACGGCTATGGCAAGGGTTTGTTGCGCGCTGCGCGCAACGAGGCGGTGGTGGTATTGACTGCCGACCTTGCCGATTCAACGAGGGTGGAGTGGTTCAGGAAAGTATATCCGGCGCGATTTATCGAAATCGGCGTTGCCGAGCAGAACATGGCGGCGATTGCCGCGGGGCTCGCGGTATCGGGCAAGATTCCATTCATCAACTCGTATGCGACATTTTCACCCGGCCGCAACTGGGAACAGATTCGCACGACCATCGCGTACAATAACGCCAACGTCAAAATCGCCGGCCACCACGCAGGTGTGTCCACCGGTCCTGACGGAGCAACGCACCAGGCAACCGAAGACATTGCACTCATGCGCTCTCTCCCCAATATGAAGGTTATCGTACCCTGTGATGCGATCGAAGCGCGCAAAGCCACTGTCGCAGCGGCTCATCTGCTGGGACCCGTGTACATTCGTCTTGAGCGTGAGAAGACGCCTCTGATAACGACGGAGGATACGATGTTCACGCCCGGCAAAGCATATGTGCTGTGGCACACCGGCAGGAAGAATGTCGATATCGCGATCATCGGAGCCGGACCGCTGCTGTATCATGCGCTGCTGGCGGCACGCGAGCTTGAAAAACACAAGATAGGAGCGGTGGTAATTAACCTGCACACCATCAAGCCGCTTGATGAACGAAGCGTTGTCGCATGGGCGCAGAAAACCGGAGCGATAGTCACCGTCGAGGAACACACAGTGATGGGAGGAGTGGGATCGGCGATTGCCGAGGTGACTGCTCAGCATGCGCCGGTGCCAATGGAGTTAGTTGGCGTACAGGACGTCTTCGGACAGTCGGGGCGGCTTCATGAGTTGTGGAAGCGATACCATCTGGATGTCAGAGATATCATGCAGGCGGCGCAGAGAGCGGTAAAACGAAAATAACAAGGTATGCGCGATGTTGTTGCAATCGGCTCGACGACGCTGGATTTGTTCTTCAAAACGCGGTTTGACGTTATCCGGTGGCCCAAAACACCTCTGGGCAAGGCGCTGGTCGTGCCTCTGGGAGAAAAATTCGGCACTGAAGATGTACATATCACCATCGGGGGAAATGCCGCGAATGCGGCGGTGACATTCGCGCGGCAAGGTTTCTCATGCGCTCTGTTTACAAAAATCGGCAACGACATCGCGGGCAGGGAAGTGCTCCGGACACTGAGGCGGGAACATGTCGGAGCGACGCTCGTTGAAGTCACTCCACGCCGCCGCACGTCCCAGTCGATTCTCCTGCTGCAGAAAGGTGAACGCAGCATCATCACATATCATGGTGCCGTAGATGAGTTTACACTCCGCCGCGTGCGCCTTGATGCTCTGAAAGCCGCGTGGTGGTACGTTTCATTGCCGGGCGACTCGTACAAGGCGTTCGATCGGCTTCTTTCCTACGCCACGCGGCACGGAATCAAAGTGGCGCTTAACCCCAGCTATAAACATCTTGTGGGAGCAGGGAGACAACAATTGGTAAAGCACCTGAAAAAATTGGCCCTTCTGGTGCTCAACGAGGGAGAAGCGGCGTTGCTGACCGGAGTTCAGTTTCGCAACGAGAAAAAAGTGTTTAAGGTTCTGGACGATATGGTTCCGGGGATTGTCGCAGTCACGCAGGGTCAGAAAGGGTCAATGGTGTCCGATGGACATTACCTATATCATGCGAGGATCTTCAAAGAGCATAATCTTGCCGACCGCACCGGCGCCGGCGACGCTTTCGGAGCGGGATTTGTTGCGGGACTCGTGCGTACCGGTGAGCAGTGTGCCAAAGGCACCTGCAATCCCCGCAGCATTTCGTATGCGCTGCGACTTGCATCCGCAAATGCAGCGTCGGTGATAGAGCGAATCGGCGCCACCGAAGGAACACTTACCAGAAAACAGTTTGAAACAAGCTCCCGCTGGCGCAGATTTCCAATTTCGGTGAAGAAAATAAAAGCATAGCCGCTCTTTTGTGTTTTATCCGTCACGTTAATTTTTCGAAATGGAATACTACGAGAAAATCGCAAAAATCCTGCGCGTCGACAAGGACGCTGTCAGGAACGTGGAGTCGCGACTTGAGCGACTGACGGGAAAATTGGGAGTGATGGATGCGATCGGAGAAGAAAACGAGAAGGAGATAAAACAACATCTGGAAACACTGGAACTTCCGCGCGCCGTGGGTGCCA
>Ga0315288_10000202_pt1 | contig 71291 bp, 96 predicted proteins | sample YL17G11_20_MG_FD_203454 | JGI IMG/M metagenome (GOLD analysis project Ga0315288, IMG submission 203454) | Sediment microbial communities from Yellowstone Lake, YNP, Wyoming, USA - YL17G11_20 | ecosystem: Environmental > Aquatic > Freshwater > Lake > Sediment | place: USA: Wyoming | collected...
TTGATGGAACGGAACGCACATGTGTTATTCTGATATAGACCGCAAAGCCTTTAACCTTATGCTATTTATCGTAATAGCACTACTACTGTGGAGTTTATAATATGGCAAAATGGATTACAGAATGTGAATTACGCAAATTGCTTGCTCGACATAAGGCAATAACTAAAGAAACTAGTCCGGAAGAGATAGCTGAAATTGATAAACAAATGAAACTAGCGCATAATCAATATATTGTCAATAACAACCAAGGGCCATCACTCTGGTCATGTATCTTAGAGTGGTTAAAATAGTTTTGCTCGGTAAGTGGTTGTGGTTTAATTACTTAAAAATAATCCCGTTAATTGCTAAAAAATAAATTAAAATTTTCCATATATTATTCAGTACTTAGCTGCATAAGCCCTGAGCCTCTTTAAGCAATTAAGCACTAAGCAAAGCTGTACAATATATCAAAAATATTCTTTGACTTTTTAGTTATATCAGAGATAATTATAGCTTGCGCGGAAAGTAGCACAGCTTGGTAGTGCGCTTGCTTTGGGAGCAAGAAGTCGCAGGTTCAAATCCTGTCTTTCCGACCAACGCCTTTATCGTATAGTGGTATTATTTCTACCTCGTAAGTAGGGGACACGGGTTCGATTCCTGTTGAAGGCTCCAGTTTCGTAAATTAAATTCTTCTTTGATACTTTCACTTCAGTCTGACCTAAAAGGACACGGGAAATTATGATGAGTGCAAATCATTGTAACGACCCACGGCAGCCAGTAAGCGAGCTTAAGCGCTTATACTGGCTGCCAAATTTTTGTTGTTGACAGAAATATAAAATTGGTTATAATAATAGTCATATGAAAAATATCAACTTAGCCTTGACCGAAGACGAATCCGATACACTCTTTGCCATACTTTGCCAAGTCGGTGGTTCACCTGTTCACTCTCCCCGAAAGTATGCATCAGATATTCTTAACCGCATGAGAGGTCTTGGATTAGACAAGCGACTATATAATAATTCCTTTGTCGGTAACAAGGGATTGTATTTTAAGGATAATAGCCTTAAAAAATAGTTATTGACATTCTTAAAATAATCGGTATACTAATCGTTAATGAAAACACTTGAAAAGACCTTTACAGCGAATTACGATAAAACTGGCAGTATGCAGTTCACCGAGCAGAAGCGTGAGGGTAATGTAGCTTGTTATGAGCGCAAGTATCCTGATGGCCGCCTCCATTCTTACGAAGTCTTTGAGGTTAAGGTAATTAAGGCGGGCGCAAAGCTCCCAAATGGTGCGGTTGTCGCTGAGGATTATGAGCGTTATCCCGGCGCGGCATCCTTCGGCAAGGGTGCGTATAGTGTTAATACACAAGAGCGTGCCGACTTTCGTTATGAGGAATTAAAGACTACTCTCAGCAATCGGCCTCCGGCAGAAGTTAATGCCGATGGTGATGAAGTCGTTGTCGTCAGGAAGGCTGGCAGGAAGGCTGTTATTCGCCCGGAAATGACCTTTCCAGAGGCTGAAAAGTGGACTATGAAGGATTTGCTGGCTCTCAATCCAGCCTACACTCCACCGCTGTTGTATGTCGCCCTTCAGAAGAAGATTGCTGCAAAGGTAGTGCAATGTGTTGGTGAACAACGGGTTGCAGGTGCTCGAGGCAAGCCCGCTAAGATTTACTCTCTTGTAAAGAGTTAAGTATGAACGCGTTACATGTTGGGTTCACAGGAACTCAAACTGGATTAAATCGAAAGCAGCAAGGTAAGCTGCGCAGCTTTCTGGAAGAGCTTAATAGGATGTATAAGCACGCAGCGCCATTTCTACATCACGGCGATTGTATAGGAGCAGATGCACTGGCTCATCGAATTGCTAGGGAAAGCGGATTTTTTGTGATCATTCATCCACCTATCAATGTATACAATCGAGCATTTTGTGGAATAGCTTTTGCTAGTGAAAAAATTTTACCGACGAAGGAATACCTCGAACGAAATCACGACATTGTTGATGCGACAGAATTCTTGATTGCGTGTCCAAAGGGATTGACAGAGGAAGTGCGTAGTGGAACATGGGCGACTGTGCGTTATGCGCGGAAGTGTGGTAAGAAGGTTTATATCTTTTATCCTGATGGCACAAAAGGGTATTGACAAAAATATAAAAAGGTATATACTGGTAAAATATGAATGATACGAATTTAGTCAATGATATATTGAAACAGAAATTGGTTGAGTTACTAGATAAGGGTGAAGCGGGTGCTGTCAGTGCTGTTAATTGGTTACTTGCACAAGCTCCTGATGTTGCTAAACAATATCTACAATGGGAGATTGGTAAGAGTATCTTTTGGATATGCTTTTGTGTGATTGGTATGCTTGTTGGATATATGCTCTATCGAGTTATGAAGGCTACTCAATCAGATGGAGAAGAATTTATACCGCTCGTTAGCTCTCAAGCTTTGGGTTGGATTGGGTTGGCTATAAATACTTTTTCGTTAGTTAAGGTGCTTGTTGCACCGAAGTTAGTTTTGATTGATTTTGTTATTGGGTTGGTTCACAAGTAAGTGCATTCCCACACAAACAATTCGACACCTAAGAAAGACTTAATAATCTTTGTGGTGTGTATGATTGTATCGCTGGTGTGGATTTTAATTCTGAAAAAATGTAGTTGACAAAAGTATAAAAACGAGTATTATATAACATAACAAAGTAAACAAAGGATAAAACATTGAATCAAGGAACAAAAAGTGGTTTGCAGGCGTGGATCCGAAACAATCTCGGTATGACTTATACCGATTGGAAGCGTCAGAACCGTGAGGTTCGTGGCGTGCAGTATAACAAGTATCAGCGTGGGGTGAAGTTGAACCCGCTCGCTCCGCTGCCTGTGGTAGCGGCGATTGATACGGGTGAAGCTGAGGATGAGGTATTGGCATAATGAATATCTCTATTCTCTTATTGAAAATCATATCTAGTATATTTTTCGTATGCCTGACTTTCTTTATTGGTATTGCTACAATGATTTATGGTTGGGGCATTCATCCTGTTAGCTGGGGCTGGATTATTTTTAGTTCTGTTGCTACATGGATTATAATGGTGTTGATGACTCTAATCAACGCAATTCCAAATAAGGACTAATATGAATATCAGAGTTAAAGTTAATACCATTGATGGGCGTGAGTGGGAATCAAAGGTTCAAAATTTCACTAGTGATGAATACAATAATTTGTTGGAAAGCATTGAGCAATACAAGATAATGAATTATTTTCGTATTAAGACTGAATCCAATGGTGGTTTGATTAAGGGCAATGTAACTTTTCAGCCACAACATATCGTCGCAATTACTCTTTTGGAAGTGTAATTAAACACTTGACAAAAATATAAAAAGTGATAGCATAGTAACATATGAATATCTCTGCTGACGATTACAGTTATCTTACCGCGAATCTTAAACGTGCTCTCAACATCTTGGAGATGTTGAATAAACAACAGACCCTTGTTGCCAAAGTTGACCCGATGGACATTACAAGTATTCCGAGTAGTAATACTTCTAATAAAGTTTTCGGTTGTAATGAGAAAGTGGTGCGTGAGAAGGTTTCCTCGATAATGAAGGCTGCGATTTATAATAATGTCGCACCAAACTTTATTTCTTCTAATTATCCCACAAAGTATTTTACCGCTCCGGGTGGATTTAAGGTTTTAGGTAGAACGGTTTGTGGTGTCTATATTGTTGATTGTAATGGTCGAGTTTATCGTTACACTTACAACAAGAAAAATAATGGGTATACTCTTTTTACTTCTAAAGATCGTGATTCGCGTAATTACAAGGGTTCGTTTGTCAATGGACCTCTTGGTGACGCACTGATGAAGGTTATTCATGCAAAATACCCGTGGAAGAAATATTCCGTCAACAAAATGTATCGGTCAGCAAATCCGAAGCTTAAGCGAAGTGTTCGTATTCGTAACTTTACAAAAGACCACTCCACACATTACGATGTGTATGTTTACTGGCGCCGTGTTTACAACACATATTAAACGCTTGACATAAATACTATTTAATAGTATTATTCTAGGATGTGGACGAAACCTAAATCGTGGGGCGGTTATGATACCGCTAAGGGAAAGTTTTATCTACAAACCAAAGATGGTTTTTATATTACGGAAACCTCAACGGTGTGGGATGAAGCCTATGAGCTTTGGTTGAGCGGTAAAAGTAAGTGGAGTCTGTTTGGTTACAAAGAAAAATTGATATGATTAAATTCCCAGAAATTGAAGGTCTGCATCAGATTGTCAAGATGCTTGACAAGTATCCTCAGTATATTCCTGTTGCACCCATCGTGTATAAAGGTAAAATCAAACTACACGGCACCAATGGTAGTGTTGCAATTTATCCTGACGGCCGTGTAATTGCGCAGAGCCGTGAGCAAGAATTGGTTGATGGTGCTGATAATGCTGGGTTTGCTAAGTGGGTTGAAAGCAACCTGATTCATTTCCGCTGTCTTCAAGATAATGTCCAAGTTACTGTATTCGGTGAATGGTGTGGGAAGGGCATTAACAAGGGTTGTGCAATTCATCAGATTCCTGAAAAACAATTTGTAGTTTTTATGATTCAGTTTGGTGACAATGAAACCGGTCAGTGTTATACCGAGCCGCATATTCTTGAAGATATTTTGGAATACATTCCGAATATCAATGTTTTGCCGTGGTATGAACCTGCTGAAATCACACTTGATTATTCTAATAAGAGTCAATTGCGTGAGCAAGCAGACAAGATTTCTGCACTTGTTCTTGAAGTTGAGAAGTGTGACCCGTGGGTTAAATTACAATTTGCTGTAGAAGGAATTGGTGAGGGCATTGTTTATTATCCTCAAATTCCTATGGACCGTGAGAGCTACACACGTTATATGTTTAAGGCTAAGGGTGAGAAGCATCAGGTTGTTGTTCAGAAGCAAGCCGTGCAAGTTGATCCCGAAGTGGCCAAGAGCATTGACGAATTTGTGACGATGTTTGTTACAGAGAATCGTTGTCAACAGGGACTTAACGTTGCCTGTGGTGATGTTCTTGACCGCAAGTTGACGGGACAATTCTTGAAGTGGCTCTGTCAGGATGTCTTAAAGGAAAGTAAAACCGAATTAGAAGCGTCTAACCTTACGTGGGATGACGTTAAACAAGCTGTGCAGAAGGCTGCGCAGAAGTGGTGGCTTATCAAAACTGCTTCCATTTAAATGTCCGAACCCTCCCGTGTTATGATATTGGAGAATTTTTAACAAAGTTTGTTTGAATCCGCAGTAAATTGGCCTACATAATGTTCAGACGTTCTTATGTGTTTCTTTCTGCCAATTTGGATTCCACGACGACAACTAACATTGTCAGTCTCCGTTAAAAAGTTACAACATAACACGGGAGCGAATTTTAGTGCTTGACATAATTATATAAATCGGTATAATTAGTAAATTATGAAATCTGAAGGCATTTACATTGTTACTAGGAAACTCACGGGTGTTACACTTAATTTAACTCTTGAAGAAGCCGGTTATTTACGAAAGGTTTGTGGTCAAATCGGTGGCGACCCTGATACGACTCCTCGAGGATTTTTCACTAAACTCGCTAATCATCTAGACAGTTTGGGTGTGAAAAAAACCGGCGAAATCTCTGACTCTGACGGAACTGGTATATTTTTTGAGAAATTTTGAGAGATAAATGAATAAGAGTGTTACAAAGTATTCACGGGTTATCAATGCCCGTGAAGAAAGGGATGCTTGGAAGGCTTCCAAGCGGGGTAAGGTTCGTAATCCCAATGGCAGACGGGAACGCCAAAAATATACTTACCAACAAATCATTGACATTTTGGCCGATGAACAGGACAGATATGACAGATAAAGCAACGATTCTGCCTGAGGATGAATTTACAGAGATTTCTAAAGTTGACCTTGTTAGCAAAGCTCTAACCTTTGCTACGAAGGCGCATGAAGGGCAGACACGCAAGTATACAGTTGAGCCGTATATCAATCATCCGATACGGGTGATGGAAAAGGTTAAAACGGTAACAAGTGAACCGACGATGCTTGCTGCGGCTCTCTTGCATGATGTTGTTGAGGATTGTGGGGTTAATCTGACTACGATTGAAAAAGAATTTGGTCTTGGTGTTGCTCTATTAGTTTTTCAGTTGACAAGTCCAAGCAAACAATTTCCTAAGATGGAGAGAGCAAACCGCAAACAATTAGACCGCTACCATTTAGCTGTTGCTAGTGGTGATGCTCAGACAATTAAATTTGCGGACTTCCTTGATAATGTTCCGAGTATCGTTAAGCATGACCCTGAGTTTGGTAAGGTTTATGTATTGGAAAAGATTGCAGATGTACATGTTATGACGAAGGGCAATACATATTTGCTGAAAGAAGTTCGTGAAATGCTTTACCGAGCCTCAACAGATTTGGAAATCGTTTAAATGAATATTGGTTCAAAGAGTAGGTATCCCGCATCAGCTCTTAGTAATTTTGCGCCCCATCCGTTTGTGATTTATGGGGTAAAGTGTAACAGCATGGAAGGGTTTTTACAATCTTTAAAATGCAAGTATCCCCGTATACAAATAGAAATCTGTAAGCTTGTTGGTTTAGCTGCAAAGTATAAGGGTAAGAAATACAAGTGGTGGAAAGATGGAATTGTATATTGGAATGGCCGAGCAATAGACAGACACGGCGATGAATACCAAAAACTTTTGGATACCGCATTCACCGAATTATATAATCAGTCACAATCGTTTAGAAAAGCGTTAAAAGCAACTGGAATGTCTCCGTTGACACATACCATTGGTAAGACTAATCCAAAAGAAACGATATTAACTCAATCAGAATTTTGTTATCGGTTAAAAATGTTAAGAGATTATGGACAAATTCCCGCTTGACTTTTATATGTAAATCTATATACTTGTAACACTATGGAAAACGAACTATACGACTTGTATCGAATCAGTTGTGAGGAAGTTTATCAGGAAGAGGAAACCGAGCTATGAAACCGCTAATATTATTTCTTGCAGTGTTGTGTCTATCTACCAATCTCCAAGCTAAATCAGAGAAAGCTGTAAATTTGCTCGATGGTATTTCCATGCAGACGCAGCATTATACTCAAACAATTAAGGCTAAGCCGCTTGCTATTACAAAGTTTGGTTGGCGCGAAGGTTATTGTCAATGGTGTCAAAAGCAAAACATTGTTAGTCACTATATTGAGTTGGCAAACTGGGGCTGTGCAGTTTGTGATTTTTCAACAGGTACGCAATGTCAATGTGAACGCGGTCATTATTGGTATCAAAAATATATGACAAATGGAACGGTGCAAGTCGAAAGATTTAAGTTAAGCAAACGTATACTGCCGGACACACGACAATGGGCGGCATTGCATCGTGAGCCGGTGACTATTGTATTACCAACAGACCCGCTGCCTGATTTGAAGCTTCCGCGGCGTGAGAAGGAAACGGATACATTGTCACTAATATCAAGTGCGAGCGCTGAGGAAATTACTGTTAGACCGCCGACTATTCGATATATTCTATTTAGACGAGGCGAATGAAAAAGTTAGTATATCGAGCAAGTGATTTTACACCGACAGAGTTTACTACGGCAGATGAAAAGGCACGTTTTGCAAATCACTTCATTCGATTTATAGAAAGTGGTTGTAAGTGGACATTATTCCATATATGGTTTTATCGTAAATTAAGCAACTGCTTTGGAATGCATGCCCATTATGACCGACGCAACTTCCACGCTGCTTGTTTTGAAAAGTATGGTGGTAAAAATTACAATCTTTCTAGCTTCATAGATGATTGCTTGGAATATCCTTGTTATGGTGACCCCAGTTATACTTTTTGTGATGTTGAGAAGAAACTAAAAGAATACTTGACAAATTATAAAAAATCAGTATAATATATAAACAATGAGCGAAAACCTTACGGTATCCATCCGCTGTATCAAATGTAAGAAACTCCACACCATCGCAGTTGCCCGTAAAGATTATGACGCGTGGATTAACGGAGCTTTAATTCAAAACGTGATGCCCTATCTCAGTCTTGACCAACGTGAATTGTTGATTAGCAAGATTTGTGGCAAGTGTTTCGACAAGATGTTTGGAAAGGAATAAAATGATTATTACTATTATTATAGATGCTGAAGACCCCAACATAATGATTAAGGATTTAATGGATACATTTGAGAAATCCGACACTGTTGCAGAATGGAGAAAGATAACGGCTAATGGGAAGGAAGTTACGATTCATAATGTTCTGGACATTTGCAAGGGAATCAAAGTGTTATGACTGACAAACTTGAAGAAATCCGAAAGTTAGTTTCGATTAAACCGCCGATGACCTGTGAAGAAGAAATGGATTGTCTGGAAGATGGTTTTGCCAGCAACATAGATGATGCATACGCCGCAGGAATTGCGCAAGGTGAGGCTCTAATGGCCGAATCAATTCTTAAAATTTTATTGACAAAGGAATAAATGAATTCTACATTTACGGTTGGTCGGCATGAAGCAATTCTCGAGCAATATGCTGGTCAGACAATTATCCATTCGTTTCGTAGAATGGATGTTGGATTATTTTCTACCCGAGGCATATTATCATTAGAATTAGATGAAAAGTCCAATCGGATGTATTTTAAGACTTTTAATCCGAAGACGGCGCAAGCTACAGCCTCACGGGTGGACGCAATTTCGGGAATGGAAACCACAGAGTTAGTTGGACCTGAGAAAATAAAGTTGCTTCACGTTTATACGGAGATTTAAATTGCTCTTGACAAATATATAAAAATGGATATACTTATTGTTAGTTGAGTGACGCTAGCAGTTACTTGACTTGAAGGCAGCGGAAATGAATCAGGTTGCAACGCGTTATCTGACAAAGCCAAAGGCTGCCTAAAAATTTAGAAGTGTAGTCACGAATCGGTTGGCAGGTTCAACCTAACATCGCAACACGAGGCTTTCGAAAAGTCAGACGGGCGGGATGGCCAGCAGACCGTGACTCGATTTAGAAGTAAATGGTTCTTTAACAATTTAGCATCGCACTTGGTAGGACAAGTGCTGTCGGGGTAAGCCCGGCCGAGGTTGCGTGTAAACCTTGCCTGTTACCTCTCTGGCCAACCATTCGACGTCGAGTGAGTCCTGGAGAAATAATAACGGATAAGCAGGGGAGTAGGGAGTAAGCGATTAAATGATGAATTTTTGACGCCGATAACAATCACAGCTCCACCAATTTAGTGCCTTCACCGGTGGTGAACCAACCCCTGCAGGGGTTATGCTTCAAGCCGTACTAGAAGGCATTAAAAAATGCTGGTGGGGTCGCTCCCCTTTATCACAATTCTGTGGACAGCAAAATTTCCACTTGACATTATTATAAAAATAGCGATAATAAAGACTATGAAAGCTTACTTTGTCTGTAATCATTGTGGTGAAGTCATTGATGTTAAAGGCCTTAACCAAGAAGTCGAATGTCCTCGTTGTTATCGTGAGGTCAATGTTGAAAATGCCAGTGAATATGGTGAACGTCCTGAAGTTGAATTCAACGAGTATAACGATAAGGATGTCACAGATTGTGCCAATGGCGATTATAATACTTGGGAAGAAAATCAAATCGCTAACGAGGAATAGATTTAAGAAAATTTTTTATTTCATCGTTGGTAAATGAATTTTTTGCGTAATTCAACGCAACACAAACAAGTTGAATGTTGTCTTTGGTGTATGGTTTATTGGAGTTAATTCTATCAATGGAAATCACATCAGGAGTTTTTGGACATCTCTCTCCAGAATGTTTAGGAGTCTTGAGTTTAAGTCCTGATAAAGCACAAATTCCATTTTGTTTTTCAAATTGTTTACGTACATCATCAATTGTAATTAAACAATCTTGTTTTCTACTATTTTTAACAGAATTGAAAACTCTCACAAAAGGAGAATTGATGGTAAGTGGTCTATTAAATTTTTCTAATCCTTTTTTTCTTCTTATTTTTTCTCTACGACATCTTTGTTTGAGATTTATTTTTTCTAAATTTTTTGCCTTCCATCGTTTATTAGAAGCCTTTATTTTTTCAGAATTATTTCTTCGATATTTTGCACAGATTGCTTTCCGTTTTAATTTGTATTCAATGTCTTTAATAACCTCATTCAATAATTGTATATCTTCATTCATAGTCATCTCCTTCATATACAAATACATATAAAAAATAAAAATGAAAAGACGATTTATGTTGACATTTACATCAATTAAAGTATAATAAGTAAATAATGAAAACACCAATGAATAAGCCCGTTGTCAAAGGTTCGATTGTAACTTACAAAAACGGGTGGTATCGTGTCTCTGCTCTGCGTGGTGGTAAGGTGAATCTCAAGAGCGTTTTCTACGATAAACTTTATTTCCAAAGGATTCCCGTGGAAGATGTTACGGAAGATTACGACGATTGGTTTGAGCATTGGTCAAAGAGCGAAACTTATCAGAGTATGTAAATGTGGCTGTGGCTGTGGCTGCTAGTAGCGTATCCCCTTATGGGCGTGATAGTTACGATGTGCAACACACTATTATTCCTAGTTATTGGAATTAAGCCACAACTAGTTGATGTTGTTGGTGTTATGCTCTTCTGGCCTATTACGATAAAAGCGTATTTTCGTACATTTATCTATTGAGTCTTTCAGATAATATCTCATCCGTAGTAAAATCTAGCTTTGTGGGTTCATTTAATCCAACCTCTTTACAACAATTAACAAACATAGTTTTTATTTTGGTTTTACTAGTTTTGGAAACCGTACCGTCGGGGAAAATATAGACCATTTTAATTCCTTTTCTTGCTGCGATAGCTTTTTTAGCTGCATCACTCTTTTTCGTTTTGACAAATACTTTTTCTCCATATACAGGTTTAAAATGGTGTTGACCATTATATTCAATGCCCGCATTTAACTCGGGAAGCCAAATATCAATCTCAAATCCTTCTAGTTGCACCCTTTCATTCGGAACAATTTTAAGCAACGGATAATTTTTTCGTAATAAACAAACCATTGCGCATTCTCCAAAAGAACGATATTGCGGAGAGTAATTCCAATGTGTATTTCGCACTTCAACGCCCATGCACTTTCTTGAGCAGAACTTTCTTCCATTTTTTAATACGGTGGGTGTTACCATAAATTTTTTATGACAAATTTTACATTCAATTTCAATTCTGTCTTTTCGGCGCCATTCCATTTCACAGTGCTTAGAACAAAATCGGTGATTTTTTGATGGACAAGGCCTATCAATTTTTTTCTTACACCACTCACAAAACATAGGATTCTTAAAAAAGAATCCACGACTTTTGTTGCAACATGTTGTTGAACAGAACCTTGTAGTAATTTTTTGTGGTGTAAAATTTTTATTACAGACTTGACATTTTATATCATTTAACATATAATCTTCTCCATTAAGATAAATAGTGTTATCTATTCAAAAACAAATGAAAATTTCATTAAATAACTACGATTTTACCGATTTTATTGTGCATGAACAAGAATTTTGTGGTGTTTCTTCAAAACTCATTCAACCACAACACATTGGAATTAAATTTAATCAGACCAATAAGATTTTTCGTTCTTCAATTTGGGATTTGGAAGGCAATCTGTTGTCTGCTGGTTTTCCTAAGTTTACTAATTTTGGTGAGAATTCAGAAAATTTTACTGTCCCCCTCTCTGTTAATGGTGTCGATTTTGTAACTAAAATCGACGGCTCTCTTGTCTGTATTGATTTTGTTAATGAGCGTCTGAATATGCGCACGCGAGGCACCTTCCATCACACATCATTAGAAAATTGGGCAGACTTTGAGTATTGCTTAAATAACAATCCTAAGCTTGTTGAATGGCTCAAGAAGAATTCCAATTATACTTTGCTTTGTGAAATTACTACGCCCAATTTGAAAATAGTCATTGACTACGGTGTTACGCCACAATTTTGGTTGGTCGGCGCCATCAATAAAAATGACTATTCTCTTATGATTCAATCTGAATTAAATGGACTTGCGATTGAATTAAATATCAATCGTCCTGAAGTTTATTCATTTAATTCTATTGAACATTGTATTGATTCCGTAAAACTTTGGAATGGTAAGGAAGGTGTCTGCTTATACTCTCAAAACGGCCAAGCAATTCACAAAATCAAAGCAGAAATTTATTTGAAGTTGCATCGGTTTAAGGAAAATGCAACGATGGATAACACTATTGATTTATTTTTTGAATATAATTGTCCTTCATATAATACTTTTCTTGAAATGTTAATGGCGCAGTTTGATTTTGAATGCATGCAAATGGTTTTACCGTTTGTTTCAAAGATTGTTGACTCAAAGAAAAAGGTTGATGTCATTGTTGCTCATATGAAGTCATTTGTTGAGCCTCTCAAGGTTGTCTCCCGTAAGGATGCTGCGTTAGCGATTGTTGGCTCTTACGGTAAGACTAACCGCTCATCGTTTATGTTTTCTCTATTGGATGGTAAGGAATTAACTGTCGAACAAATGAAGAAATTGGTGTATCAGTGCTTGTAATCCTTCGCTTACTGCCGCCGCGTTTCCACTGGTTGAAATACCGATGGATTCGTTGGCGGTATGGTGAACAAAGAGATTACGCATGGGAAAGACCTTGACATTATTATAAAAATAGCGATAATGTACATATATGACGATTTACGTATTAACGCTGGAGCACTCAACGGATTATGATGGTTCGACGTTTGCAAATGTCAAGGCGTTTCGGACGTATGACGCAGCGATGGCAGCGTTATGTGCAATGCCTTATCGGTTTCATACCTCATATGAGATTGACGAAGTTGAATTGGTTGATTGATTGATAAAATTATGAATGAAAAATATCTTGTAGCAAACATTGGATCCAATACTATCTTGGCTTGTTCTTTAGTCGAAGAAATGGATGTAAAAGATGCCATTCGACAATTGTTGAAGTTAGCAGGGGAAGAAGATTTTGACATTGAAGGATTTTTCTGGAATGGTTGTGCGGGCAATGTAATGTCATTACGTAATGGCACAAGGATTCAAGTTTTATATACGCCATTTGCCTAATTAACGCTTGACATTTATTATAGAAATCGGTATATCAATGCTTATGAAACTAATTAAATTAAGTCAAGGCGATTGGCGCCTTCAATTCAAGAAGGCAACACTGACATGGGAGCATTGGAGCTTCCATTATATTTGGGGCATCGTCTATTGGCCGGGATTAGACGCACAAGGAAATACCAGAAAGTCTTTTAGACTGATTGGGTTTCCCTTCTGGCGTTGGATTCCATACTGCTTAAAAGACTTGACATTTATTATAAAATCGGTATAATTACTACTATGAAGAATCTCTGTGGAAAGACGGTCAAGCGTGAGCAAGCGTATGAAGTTTGGTCAAATGGTGAATGGACTTGGTATTGCTTGAAGAAGTATCAGGCGCCCGATGGTGAAGCAAATAATCCGTATGCCCGTTGGTTCTGTGATGTAGTCACGCCAATGTGTCCCGACGGCGAATTGGGCGATGTCTATGTGACAGAAATTAAGCGCAACGCGGTTAAGGTTAAGTAATGAAATCCAAGTTTCATATTGTTGGAAGCACCGCTGATAAAGTCTTTTTAGTTGATGATAACACCGACGCAATGAGCGTTACAAATGACGCTGAAAATGTTACCGAATATGTCAACCGGCTTTATCCACAATTGCGCATCATCTATCGTGATAGCGATGGTCGGTGGGACGAATTGGTTCATAACAACGGAACGTTCACGGGCTTTGCCCCATTTGACCCATACCGTGAGGAAAATCCTTATCTATGACAAAACCGCAATTTAATAAGTTAATGGATTATGTGCGGCGTGATGCAACGACATGTCACGTATTGCGTAGCCGGTATTGGATTAATACGACATGTGGACAAATTCAGATGTTAAAATATGTTGCTATTCTGGAAAACTTTGTCGGTCTTGAGGAATTGGATTTACTGCAGACCCAACTGAATGAAATTGTCACTTGACATTTAATATAAAATCGGTATAATTAGAGAATATGAATAAACAATCCCAAGCTTGGTTAGCTAAATTTTATCCGGTAGATGCGATGGAATCCACAAAGCAAAATGCTGTCGAGCACGCATTACGCAAGTGGCGTGGTTTGACCTCTCATGTATTACAGGAGTATGATTTGTATCTTGACGATCACGTAGTTGCGAAGCGTGGTCCCAATGGTAAAACTGTTTTGGAAATCGGCGCCGATAGTTGTTCTCTCTGTCATCACTATTTGGAAGGGGATTGCATTAAGTGTCCACTTTACAAGGCTCTCAATGGTAGAAAGTGTGATTACTCTGCTATAGATGATGAGCCTCTTTCACCATACCGACAATTTCGTGAAAACGGCAGTCCTGATAAAATGATTGCTGCATTGGAGAAGTGTCTGCCCAAGACTATTAAGAAAAAGCTAGAGACGGCAGCCGATCTGCCCACCTTTGATCCTTGTTGCAATTTGTTGCTTCTTGAAAAAGAAGGTCAGCAATATATTCTTGCTAGAATGGATGTGCGTACACCGGGTGATGGGTTGCTATATGGTTTAATCAATTTGTGGGACGGCAATCGTTATTCAGATTGTATTGTGCTTAAAGCTCATAGGAAAATGACTCCGAGTGAGTTGAAGGTAATTTGTGGTGGTCAGCCTGAATCATTTAAGGTTGTGAAATTTGCAAAATCGGTTTAAGATACCGCCGGTGAATGTAGATATTTCTACGGATTACCTCGACAAAAACGATGGTGTCCGTGAGTGGCTTGTTAGCTATTGCAAGGCCAATAAGATTCGTACATCTACTAGTAAATTTCATTGTATAGGCGATTATCGTGATATGGAAGAGCGTTTGGTTATTCATTTCCGAAGCAATAATCAAATGCGGTGGTTTCAATTAAAAGGCAATCAGAATTATCCTTACTTTGAGTTTCTTTAAGAGTTGACTTTATTTATAAAATTGGTATAATAGAGAATATGAATAAAACATGGGCAGAGAGATTTATCGGCGCACTTAACACTGAATACAATCAGAAAAGAATACAAGAGTTTAGGTGTGCTCGCTATTTGGCACATTGTCATCCAAAATTATACCGAATGAGGAGAATTGATAAAAGGGGTTGGATAGAACTTGAAAAGAAGCATTGGTTTTTTGGTTGGGAATATCATAATTTTCTCTTTAATCTAAAAAATGAAATGATTACATGGATGAATTTTCAATGAAAACAGATAAAGTTTTAAAAGTATTTACCATCACAATTTGTGAGCGGTCTGAAAAAATCAAATACGAAACTGTCCGCGCATCTTCCTTAGAAGAAGCACAAGAGATTGCTGTGGATGAATTTGCTTATGACTTCCGCAGTGATGGTATGGGCAGCTCCTACGGTGTCGAAGTCCTTACCGTCGAAGCAGAATAAACTTGACTTAATATAGAATTTCTCTATAATTAAGTCATTATGAAAGTTAAGTTCCTCCACGAATCCAAAATTCGTATCAAAATTAACCGCTATTGCGGCGATGGTTGCTGCAGCTGGCCGGAATGGGTGGATTCTGAAGCATTCAAGGACGAGGAGTATGTCGTTGATGATGAAGTAGATGTGACGGGACTTGTATTTAATAAAGACTACATAATCATTGAGTATCCATAATGAAAACAATCGTAATCAGCGACTTGCACAATCAAGTGTCATGGGTCGAAGGCTATTTAGCCTCAACGACTTACGACGAAGTTGTGTTTCTTGGCGATTACTTTGATAATTTCTACGATTCGCTTGTTGACATTAAAAGGGCTGCAGAATGGCTCAAAAATAGTCTTAAACAGCGCAACCGCATACACTTATGGGGCAACCACGATTTGTGGTATGCTCATCCTCTTGCTAAAGGTTTGCACTGTTCTGGCAATACAAGTGAGAAGCAAGTAACCATAGAAGGTGTGTTGGATGCTGATGATTGGCAACAGCTTAGGCTCTGTTATTTTAGTCAAAACTTCCTATTTAGCCATGCTGGCATTCATAAGTCTTGGGCATTACATTCTATAAAAGGGTTTGATTATCAATACCTTACGGAGATTTGTGAGGAAGCGCTTACGTATGCTAAGTGTGGTCATACGCCGCGCCTATTGCGTGCAGGATGGTCAAGGGGCGGTGATTTACCTGTTGGTGGTATAACTTGGTTGGATTACGATACGGAATTTGTACCAATCAATGGGATTCATCAAATTGTGGGTCATACACCGCATCCAAACCCTTTAGGGAAAGGTATTTACAAAGCTTCTCCGAACAGGAAGGATAGTTTGAGCAACAATTACGATGTAGATTTTGCTAATCGGTATATAACGATTGTTCAGGATGGCGTCGTAAGTCATGAAAAGAGTCCATTTTTCAACGATAATTAAACTATATATTAAGACTATGAATGTAATGTATAAACCGCTTGAGGAATTGTATGCTAGTATTTACAATGAAATTGTCAAGCACAAATGGGTATTGAGTGAGCGCACAGGCACTGATGTTGGTGTAAATGCGGCTGAGCGGGACTGGTATGCGCGTCACTTTAACGATTGGTCACGGTATCAAAAGAAATTGATATTCGATTCGATTAATTGATTATAAAAACTTTGATTGGTTTGCCCTTGGTTGTTTTAGATACAACATTGGACCAATCTCCCGTTCCACAACAAGACGCAACAGCTGCAACACGATAGGAAAAGGTGGTTCTGTCGGGAAGAACGGCGTCGGTATAACTAAGAATATTTGTTGCTAATGATGCAATGGATGTCCAATTTGTGCCCAAATCAGGACTGCGCTGTAGTAAAATAGAATCATCTACATTATCAGTGCAATTTGAGATACAAACCCAACTCACTCCAAGACCGGGATTCCCTGCATAAATTGTTGCACACGATGTTAAAATTGCAATCGCTGTAATACCAAGTAGTTTTTTAATAATCATAAGTTTTATCCTCCAAAATAAATAGTATCACAAAAAGTTTCCGCTTGACATTTATATAAAAATCGGTAGAATAGTAACAATATGACAAACGACAAAGTTATTAAGTTTCTTCGCGGTCTTGCCCTAACTTCACTCCCCTGTTCTCCTGTTATCAAGGAACAAGCGCTCGACCTCTTAATTGAGATTAGCCCAAGTCCAGAGATGTTTTATACGATTGTCGGCTCGACAGCAATGGGCAGTCCACGTTTTAATCTTTCTCCTACGCAATACATTATCATTGATGATTTTCTTGCTATGGGTAATAAGATTGCTGCTATTAAGGAAATCCGGCGGGTGACAAATTGGGGCTTGAGGGATGCTAAGGATGCATCAGAGGATGTACGTAATTTTACCAATGCTAAGCCTCCTGTTTTTACAGCATTTTAAGACATGCAACGTCACAACAAATATATTGCTGGATTGTTTTTTGGAATGTTTGGTGGTCTATTCCTTTATGGTTCTGCAGTCCTTGGCTTTTTATCAAGCCCACGACATTTTAATGTTTTAGTATGTATATTTGTTCCGTTGATATTGCTTGTATTAACATGCATCGGTGCATTTCTAATTGGAAAAAATGAAATCTTCTAAGAATAGTTGTTGACAGAAATAAGAATTGTGGTATGATAGATGTCGTTGAGAAAACAACGCTAAAATAAACCGTGGGAGTCAATGTTAAAGACCCGTCAGGAAATGACAAGCGAGCAAACCGGTTAGAAGCCAACCTTAAACTCAATGCTAGTGACTAGCAAAGTCAGACAAGACTGAAAAACCATCAGCACAAGATGTAAAAATCAGTCCGAGCAAGACTTAAAACTCTCAGTCAGGAAAGACTCAAACATCAGTCATGACACGACTAAAACATCAGTCCGAACAAGACTCTAAATTGTCAGTCAGGACAAGACTCAAAAACCAGTCAGTCAAGACTTAAAAACCGCCGATGGTGAGTGGCGTAAAACAGAACCAAGTCTTTGATTGGCCTAGACGATAAACAAGTGCGCAACGAGGTTTCTTTTACGGCGAGCCGATACGGCGTAACCGAGTTTTCTTTTATCGCAATTAAAGAAAACTTCCATTTTCCTCTTGACTTATTATATAATTTCTGTATAATTATACTATGAAAGCAAGACTATCGTGGTATGTAATCAAAAAGTATTTTCGTGGCGGCAGCTCTGAATACGCCTTTCGTTTGACAAAGAAAATTGCCAATGAATGGTCAAGTTGGGATGGGTTGTTTGAATATATTGGAGAGAATACAAACGGTGGTCATGAATCAGGTTATACTATTCATGCTTACAGAAAATTTTCAAAGCCCAAAGATATGAAAGTACTTTCTATAGAATCAGTTACAAGAACGGGTATTGTTGTTAAATAAGAGCTTGACTTATTATATAATTTACCTATAATAAAGAGTATGAAAGCTATTAAGATTGATTCCCACCTGCAGACAATTACAGAGATTGAAGTAAACGGTCTAACTGATATGCAGAAGGCTGTCGAAGGACTCATTGAAGTCGCTGCCGAAATTAAACACGGCAGCAAGTATAACACAGTTTATGTAAATGAAGAAGGTCTATTTGAGCCGCACACCGATTGGTTTATTTGGGACGGCGCTCATCAGCCATTCAAGGGCAATGGCCTTGTCGTCGGTTACAATCCAAAGTCAGGCAATAGCTTGGATAGCAATATGACCGTCGCAGATGTTCAGAAGTTTGTGCGCTTTGTCTCCGAAGATGTTGTGCGACTGGATATGGAATAATTAAATAGATGTTGACAAATATATAAAAATATATATACTTGTTAGTAGTGAGTTGTTAATTGGTTAGTTTGATGGAGACTTTAACAACTTTCTCTCCCGTGCTGGGGGAGACGAGATCCATCAGCGGCGACCAACCGCGTCAAGACAAAATGAATTTTAGATGTTGATGGCTGGGGGCACTACAGCAGCTATCAAATAAGGTTTATGGTAATCCTAAAAAACCACTGGTAGCGGAGGTTGTAAATGTTCTTTTGATAACTTATGGGCAAGAAAGCTCAAAATGGTAGAGAGCGCATTATGTAGACCCGATTGACGAATCTAGTGTAACGCACTATAGGCGGCGCCGTGAACCGGTAAAGCGGACCAACGGTTTATATCACGAACACTCGAAGTAAAGAGGTAGCGGGTTCGACTCCCGCCTTGCCCATCAATTTGTTTCGCTGGATTATACTGTAGAACGGTATAGGCGTAGAGTGTCCTGAGGAGGTATGGCTTCGTCGGACCTAAGACTAACACGCACCATAACAAGCGAAACAATCAATTTGCAAACGGTGCTAGACCGCATCGAATCACGGATTTTTCTAGCCTACTCCGTGTGAAGTTTTTTGGTTGTCGAATATAAGCAAACCAAAGCTATTTTGTTGTTGACATTTATTATAATTTCCGTATAATAAGAGAATAATGAATAAAGTTATTGAATATCGAATTGTTGACTTAGGCCTAAAGCATCACCTTGAAAAAACTGTCAATGACTGGATTAGATTAGGTTGGATTCCGATTGGCGGCGTAACTTTTATTGAATCCCATTTTCCTGGTGGGTCAGATTCTTGGATACAGGCAATGGTAAGATATGAGAGTTGAACCACGAGTAATTACACTAGATGACAATCGGTTTGATGTTGAATTTGACGGCACTTCTCTTGGCCGACAATACAACTGGCTGACCGGTATGCAAATCACAAACTGGCAGAGAATTGATGGCAATTGTGTCCGTGTAATCTTCGACAATTCACAGAAGGCTTAATTATGGAAACAACTAGAGCATTTGAAATTTGGTGGGCAGAGACTCATATAACATCTACATCGCCTTTAATTGTTGAAGCATTCAAAGAAATTGCATGGAAAGATTGGCAAGCCGGTGAAAAACACTGCGCGGATTCCTCAAGGTTTGGAGCTTAATATGCGATTGACAAATCTATCAAATAAAGTATAATTAAAGAGTTATGAAATACATTATCTTCGATGTCAATGGTCTTGAGTGTCCCGTAATCTTTTCCGAATTGTTGACGCACAATCAAGTTCGGCAAAGTTTTCCTGATTATTACACACCCATTTCGGCGGGATTCTGCCGGGCAAGTGTTGAGGATACGGGCGGCGACGAAGAATTAGTTATAAGAGCGTGGGGCAAGTCTGTTTCTCTTAACCTTTCTTCGGGTGTAAATGATACAGAAATATTAACGAAGTGTAATGAATGGAGTCAATAATGAAAACCACGACAATTAACTTGGGTTATCTAAACGAAAAGACCGCAGCTAAAGTATATAATGCTTTGAATGGTAAAACATATATGAATTTCTGTGTTAATCGTGGTGTAGTTCCCAGCGGTATAGCGGTAACAATCACAACTGATTATGATGCCACCCACAATGAAATTAGCGGGAAGGCGTTGCACGTTTTAGCAGAGGCAATGCTATGAGTGATACACGCAGATGGATTCAACCGGGCTGGGATAATTACGGTAAGCCAAAAAGTAAAAAGCATCAGAGTAAAGACCGCAAACCTTTTCCAAAAGGACACCGCTTTGCTAAGGGAACACGCAATAGTGCTTACAATCTATTAAAGAAAGTAGATGCGCTGCGTTTCGACGAAGAATTTAACACTTGACATTTATTATAATTTCGGTATAATTAGTATATGGTTATGAATGACACGATTACAGTTAATTCGTTAGTTGACTATTTCTCAAAGAAACTGGGACAAACTACGCTGGGTGTAGTTATTCGTGAATGTCAAATTGTCGCAGAAAATGTTTTAGTGCAACCCGTCAGTGGTTCTAAATCTGACCGTGAGTGGATTTCCAAAGAAGATTGCTCGGTGATATAAATGGAAATCGTAACACCACAACCGCTTGAAGCAACTGACCCCGCATTGGCGGAATTGTTCAAATGGTATGTCAATGAAAATGTTCCGGAATATAAGCGGCAACAAGTAATCCTACAATGGAAGAAAGAACACGCTTACGACCTCTGCCAATGTGGCAGCGGTAAGAAAGCAAAATTCTGTGAGTGCGTATGAATAAAGAAGCCTATACCGACGACCTTAATAAAATCCTAACAAGTAATACCAAATTCATTCTTTGGTCCAATACACGTTGGCCATGGAGCCTTCGAGCGATGAATAGTATTTTCTATAAAATTCTTGGCGCTATTGCGGAAATGAAGCACCATTACATTCCCGTTGATAACGGCGAAACCTATGCCGCTATTCCATTGCCTTCTTCCGTTGCACAGTTTACACGAAATGATGAAATCGTCAAAGACAGAAATTGGCGTGGTAAGGAAGTTGAAAAAACAATCATACGACATATCCTTTACTTAAACTTTGATAAAGCTTTAACCGACGCAGAAGTTAAAATGTGGCGCCTAATTAAGCTCGGTATCTTCCTTGACGAAAAACTTGACATTCACTGATTGATCTGATAGACTAACCAACATGAAAGAAACGCTCAAACTCCTTGCCTTCCTCGTCCCGCTTTTATCGGTCGGACTCTACTCCATGTGGTGTCTTGCCAAAACGTCCGGTCGAATCCACGATACCTTGAAGAACTACCGCACGGAAGCGGAAAATGCCTTGAACCGAGCCGGACTGCTTGGCGTTAGAAAGAAGCTTTGCGCCTTTGCCCGAAAAGAGTGCGTCTTACGAGTTTACGGCGATCATGCCCGAACTGTCCTCGCCTATGTTGACGGCAAATTAGGAGTGATCCCCTCGCCGTGGCGTTGTCCAACTTGCGGCGCACCCACCAATGTTGCGCTGATGCGTAACCGGCATCTGAGCGATACCGGAGCAAATGAAGGCTATTGCACTGAACCGGCTTGACATTCTTATACAAATCCGTATAATAAGAGAATAATGAAGCTTAACCTTCCTGTTCATTCGACCCGACACTTCACTGCTCATTTCTGCGACAAGCTTATGATTGCAGAAGCAAGTAACTTGACAGGCCGATTGATAGGGCAGATGTATGACGATGCCTGTGATATTGGTATGGCTATGTATAGTGAGAAAACCGGCAAGCAATCGGAATGGACTCTGGTTAAGACCGATGAGGACAACGAAGATGTTTATGGTTGGAATTTTGCACCAACAGCTGAGAGTATTCGGAAATTCCCTAATCTTGCTGGTTGGTCCGTGTTGATTATTAACGATTGACAAAAACTACAAAAAAGGTATAATTACTAATATGATTAACATTACTCTAGCACCAAACGAAAAAATCTCCATCAATGGAGTCGTCTTTAATGAAAAACCTGTCTGCGCAAAACCGCCGACTGCCGACTTTAAATTTAAGGTCGGTGATTCAGTTGATATTAAGTTTAATGATGTTGATATTCACGGCGCAAAAGTTATCTCAGCATTTATTTGCGATGGAAGTTTCAAGCAATATGTAATCCGTCACAATTATCATGCTTTTAGAGTAAAAGACAAACAACTTACATTCACAATTTCAGTGTGGCCAGAAGATTTTCTAAGTCAGCCGAAACCACAAGATTTTCTAAGTCAGCCGAAACCACTAACAGTAAAAGCTGATTACAATTCTTGGGCGCCTCCGGAAAATTATAATTGGAGTAGTAATGACATTACTCCATGGAGTAATGAGTGGCATGCAAAATAAACCTTTAGAATTACCACAATGGTTAATTGATTGGGCCAACGCCGCTCCCATTCATATTATAGATTTTGTGTCTAAAAAAGAAGTTGACAATCTTAATAAGATAACAGATAATACCAAAGATGTTAAAAATGAAAACTAATACCACCGCCACTTTTGATGTTAAATTAAAGCCCGAAAACCGCAACCTGATTATCAGCGCCCTCAATACTACAACCAATCTCCCCTATAATCGGTTGGAGAATGAAATCGGCATTATACTGGATTTTTGCCTAATGCACAACTATAATAATCGTTGCACCATGGCTGCATGCTTCGGCGTGCTCTGGAAACGATATAGCAAAATCTACGAAAGTGCCGAAAAGGAATCGTAATGCAACTTCGTAAACAACACCGCAAACAAATCAGAAATGTCATCCCATGCCGCTGGTGTGGTAATGATGAACATAAAACTAAAGAATGCCCAAAAGTATCTTTAGGTGGTAAGAAACGCAAACAAGAAAGAGAATACCGCTCCGACGATTGGTATGATAAACAATGAATAAACTAATCATAATCCTATTAAGTGTAACATGTTTGTATTTAACTGGTTGTTCAAAACGTACTACACCGGGTGGTGCTCGAAATGCTGTATATAAAGAGTTCCAAACCACAGATATTCAAACTGTTCCCGGTTCCATTTACACCTTTATCGTCCGCGCAACAAACGGAAGTGTTTGGTATGTAAAGTGTGACAACATAGACGATAATGAAATATCCAGTAAGTGTATTTTGTTTAAGTGATTGCCCATTAAAGACTTATAACTTGTGAATAACCCTTGACTTATTATATAAATATTGTATAATTAGAGAGTAATGAAAAGTATAGTTAAGTGGTTAAAATCGTTAGTAACCAAACCCGTCAATTCTTGGAAGTTGTCACCAAGCGACTTTGCCTTCCTCTATAATCGTTGCCCTCGTTGCTTCTATAATAAAGTGCGACGGATTCCAACACTCACAGTTCCGGGCTATACTCCAATCGCCAAGATATTTAATACGATTGACAGCGGTATGAAAGCTGCATTCAATGGTATCCGCACCGAAGCAGTTTGTGATAACATACCAGCAGGTGTCATTGAGTTTTCTGAAAACCTTAATATCGAATCCCTACCATTCGCTGTTGATGCCGGTGATGTTCCTCTTTACTTTAAGGGTAAATATGACGCTCGTATTAAACTTGACGACGGCACCTATGGTATCATAGATTTTAAGACCACACAAGCTAAACAAGAGAAAATGCGCTTGTATTCTTCACAATTACATAGTTACGCACATAGCGTTGAGAATCCAGCGAATAAGGGCGACGGCTTTGGTCCGGTTACTAAATTAGGCTTACTAATTTATGAGCCCGCGTCATTTTCCTTTACAAAGGGTGAAGGTAAATTGGAAGGCAAGTTGACCTATATTCCAATTCCCCGCGATGATAACATGTTCTTTGGGTTTCTCCGCGAGGTTTATTCACTCTTAAAGAGTAATCCGCCAATGAGCAATCCGGAATGTCAAACTTGTAATTGTCATTGACAAACAAAAGAAAAAAGGTATAATTAAAGAATTATGAAAATCTATAAAATCACTGTGGGATTTGTTATCCAACAATTCGACACTGAACTAGGAAAATATATTAGCCAAGAATTTATAGCGGGCGATGAGGTCAGCTATGAGTTTTTAAATGGTGAAATAGCGGATTCTAGTTTAATGGAAATCAATGGGGTTGAACCTTACCTACCATTAGAAATGTCTCAGCCCTCTTAACAAAACAAAAAGGTATAATTAAAGAATTATGAAAACAAAAGTAATCGTCGGTAAACCAACAACATCTAAAACAACTGTCACCCTTAATTGTGTCAAAAACAATGCCGGTGTCTATCAAGAATCTAGCCCCAGTGCTGATAATGATGTTTTTATTGTATCCTTTGGAAGTACTACTGTATTGTATGTAGATTCAGCCAACAATGAAGTTGAGCCCATGGATTTTTCCGTTTGGAGTGAAACTGAGTTTGTCAAGGTCAATGTTCCCCTAACTATTACTGCAGAAAATACCGAAGAATAATTATGAAAACCACCGTCAAAGTTTCAATGAAAAGTCCAAACACACCAAAGCTAGCTACATTCACGCTCAACCAAATTAAGAAGCGCCGTGGTATCTATCAGATTGTAAACGATGAAGTAACAGGTGTTAAGCCACGCTATCATGATTGTTATTTTGTTTCCGTACCCTACTCCAACAATGAAATGGGCATTACAATGGCAGTATTATATATTTGCGAAAATGACGTTGAAGCCATGTCTAAGGATGCTTGGGATGACAATATTTTCTTTGAAAATACCGATGTCAAGATTACATTTACCATAGAATAAGCTGTTGACAATTATTATAAAATCGGTATAATTAGTAAATAATGAATGACACCGATCGCTTCTCCGTCGTTGAGTTCTACCACCTTCCCGGCTTTATGCAGGAAGAGTCCGCTCGCCTAATCAGCCCAAAGGCTGGAATGCCCAAATCCTTCTGTCAAGGCATTGTGGCGGCTGAAACAAAACTCAACAAGGTCACCGGTTGTTCCAGCGAATACCGTTACGAAATTCTACCCCTTTCGGAAGTCTTTCAGAAAATCGCAATGACCAACGGCCTCAAAAAGCGCATAATCGCTGAGTTCCGTCACAAGGTCTATGGCGAGCCGATTCCAGTTGGCTGTCAACTCCGAGACTAATATGAAGGCATTACTTACCCTCTTATTCGTTTTAATTACATCCGTGGTATCAGCTCAAGTACTCGATTACCATATTAAAACCTTTGCCTTCACCAATGATGTCTCTAAAGGTTGGACAAACAACTGGCTCTATGTCGAAGCTCATAGCGAAACCAACGACCTCTGGGGTAAAGAAGTCTACCTCGAAGGTAAAGTTAATATAACCGATACCAATTGGACCGAAGTCGCAGGCACACGTTACCTCTACACCGGTATCCAAACCAATGTTAACTTCCGCCAAGGTAACTTTAAATTCTACCGCGCGGGCCATACCGACTAATAGATGTTATCCCTATGCTCTCCCCATAGGTGCAGGTAGTCTCCCCATAGTATCTCCCCTCGATGCTCCCCATTAACCCCCCTTAAATGGGGTGGGGTACCCTTCTGAATAGGGGGGTACAGCATACCCCCACCGCAGGGATACCCTTTTTAGATCCGGGCCTAGAAAATCCCATTGAATTTTTTATTATAAAAGAAGTGATTTAATGGGTATATTTTTGAGATTAAGTAGGGGTTTGGTGTGCGGGGGCGGGGGCAAAAAAATATAGGGGAAAAGTTATTAAATTATTAAATGGTTATAATAATTATATGGGGTAATATTATGATTAATGTAATAGTTGATAAGATTATTAAGGGTGGTGGGTATGAGGATTGTGAGGTAATTGGATCTTTAATGGAGCTTTATAATGAACCTGATGGGGATGTGGTGAGTGGGTCTGGGGGTATTATTGAATATAGGCGGAAGTTAATGGAGAAGATTGAGCGATTAAGCATTGACTGATAATATATATTAGGGATACCGCGAGGGTATATAAGAAGCAGCAAATAATGGAGAATTGAGATTATGGAAATTAAAGAGATAAGGGTTCGTGATAATAAGTGGTATGGGTGTATTCCGGATTATCCTGACATTCGAGATTTAAAGTTTTCGGCACCGAAGCCGATGCTTGAAGCATTACCGAGCAGTGTTGATTTGCGGAGTAAGTTAGCAAGTGTATATGATCAGGGCAATTTGGGAAGTTGTACAGCGAATGCGGGTTGTGGAATTTTTCATTATAATCAGATACAGCAGGACATTAAATGGGAGAGCGATCCCTCGCGGTTATATTTGTATTACAATACGCGGCGGCTTGAAGGGACCGTGAAGCAAGACAGTGGTGCGAGTATTCGTGATACGATTAAGGCGATTGCGTCGTATGGTATGTGTCTTGAGAATGACTGGCCATATATGATTAACAAGTTTACGACAAAACCCCCTCAGAAGAATTACAAATTTGGGCGGCAGCATACTGCGGTGATATATGAACGTGTTGAGCAGAATTTGAATCAAATTAAGGCGGTTTTGGCAAGTGGGGAGTTAGTGGTGATTGGATTTTCGGTATACAGTGGTTTTGAGACGCCGGAAGTGGCGACGAGTGGGCAACTGAATATGCCTGGAGCGGGAGAGTATTTGATGGGTGGGCATGCGGTATTATTTGTTGGGTATGATGATGCGACTCAGCGGTTGTGGGTGCGGAACAGTTGGGGTGCGGATTGGGGTATTAACGGAGATTTTACGATGCCGTATGAGTATGCGGTGCATCCTGATTTGGCTTGTGATTTTTGGACAGTGCGGACAGTTAAGTAAGATTGTTATAGACAACAAAAAGGAATAGATATGTTAAGTTTAATATTGTTAGTGTTGTTAGTATTGGCGGGTCTTAGTTTAGTTACGGGGGATAAGCTTCCGTATTCTGAGCATTGTCGGGGCTTGGTTATACTTGTGGCGCTTTGGGTACTTTTGTGGAAGGTATTTGGGCATTAAGGTTGGGTGATTATTTATATTATTGACATAGTTTTGAAATTGTGTATGATATATAAGTGTTGTGGGAGTTCTTTGAGAAGTTAATGGGAGTGTAAAGGTATCGACTTAGGGTACAGCTTATGAATGCATGTGGAGGGTTGAGTGAAAGGCCTCTTTAAAAATTCATTCGAAAAAGTAAATGCTGAAAACAGTAATACTTATGGCTTTGTCTATGACAATGGCCTTGTTCTTGCTTAATTAAATAGGCGAACCGTTATGTGGGATGATGTATGATAGTTCTGGATAACGACATTTATCATATATTTGGTATACCGTTTAAATTTATGGGTATAGCGAATTAACAATAAGTTTCCTTGACAGGTAATTTTTCTATTTTTGATATTTGTCATTGTAAATGAAAGTAGGCAAGCATGTAGACTTCAATGGTATGTAGTTTAAGGACAGCGGTTCAATTCCGCTCACTTCCACCAATTTAGTATAAAGATAAAAGAGCAATATACCAGAATTAAGTGCCCGTACTATGAATAGAGATGGGCTGCTACGCATAAAAAGTAGATGAACTTTGATTTCATCGAAGAGCAAGAGCTAGGCGCGACTCCGAATAGTCTGCTTTGTATTGGAGCGAGACACTTCAATTGGTAAATCAAACTATTGCTCTTTTTTCTTTGTCCGCGTTTATATTTATAATTAATATGGATAATGTTGCTCGACTTAAAAGGTATATAAAGGAGTTTATATATAAGGATAAAGACCCACATCGTTTTGATGATATGCCGGGAAATATGATTCATGTTAATCCGGAAGATGTTATTGACACCTCGCTTACGGAAAAGAAGAAAGTCAACTGGGATTCTTTGGCGAATGATTTTATTAAGGCTGACCCTCTCGAAGAAAAGTTAAAAGAAATAGATAAAGAATAGTGATTGACATGGTTATAGTTTTGTTGTATTGTATTGTCTATGGTATCAAAAGACGAAGAAATTTTTATGGTTTCACCTTATAGTGAGAACGTATTGAATGTTAAATATGAAAGAGAAGGGGACCGTTATGGTTTAGCCATCTCACGTTCGAGGCAATCAAGAATCTTAAATTTCCGTCAGCGTATTTCTTGGATGTTTAATGTATTAATTACAGGTAAGCCTCAATCTGATTTTATTTATTTACTTTCTGAGCAACTGAAATTGTTGTTTGATTTTTACAAGAATGTTGAAAACAGAGGAGCGGAAACCTACACGCAATTGGAATTTAATTTTAAGGAAGTGCCAAGACGTGCGGTATCGCTTCAAGATAAAAGGCAATTGTTATTGGATATTGCTGATGATGAGCTTTAATATATGAATACAGACACCAAAGAAAGAAGAGAGTCGTATGTAGTTGTTCGGAATAACATACGTGTATCGGATAAAGAGTATTTGAAAGAGGATGATGCTCAGAATGAATTTGAGTATTGGCATAAGTTGGTAAAGGATTGGCCGGATGGCAGTAAGGTTGAGGTTGTTAAGAAAGACTCGCGGTTACATAGGATATACAATTTATGACAGAGGAAAAAGTTTTTGGATTACGACAGAGAATTTTAAAGGCGCAGAGCGAGCAGGAAATTCTTGATTTATTAGAAGAGGGCAAGACTTTCAAAGTTGCTTCGGAGAGGACGAAGCGGACTTGGCGGCGAACGGGCAAGGATGTGTTAGCAAAACTAAATTCGTTTAAAGCGGATAAGAAAGATAAGAAGTAATATAAAATAACATAAATAAAATAAGACACGCATCGTAATATGATGCGTTTTTTATTTATTGGTTTGATATTTATATGTGTTATGACTACTATCAGAAAAAAGAAAGTGTCAGCGGAAAAGAAAGTTGTGAAGGCTAGTATAAAGAAAGTTATTCCTATTGTGCCTACTCCTCCGGTAGAATTTATACCATTAGCTTTACCATCCAACAATAATTCTCTTGCGAAGTATATAAGCACCAATAGAATTAAATTAATGGAGACAGTTATATCTTCGGTGGAGAATGCGATGCAAAATAACATGCATGTTGCGGAAGTATTTACTTTTGACAACAATGATTTTCTTATTACGGTTAATAGGGCGCAATTTAAGAAGAACATAGAAAAGATATATAATTTTTATGTTCAGAATGAATATTTTGAGTTATGTCCAAGGGTTGTACGGTTAATTAAAAGCTTAAATGAAAAATAAAAAGTTGGATAGAAGTCCAATTGTAAATCAAACTTCTAAACTAAAACAACAATTAAACATACGTGAGCGTGTATTTACAGAAAAGCAGCAAGAGTTTCTGCGGCTTATTTTGGATAAGAATGTGAAGATGATAATTGTTTCTGGTCCTGCGGGCACAGCAAAGACTTATATGGCGGTATATAGTGCGCTCAAGTTACTGAATGAAAAGAGGATTAGTGATTTAATTTATGTGCGGAGTGTGGTAGAGAGTGCGGATAGCAAGATGGGATTTTTGCCGGGAGAAAAAGAGGAAAAGTTAGAACCATATGTTCAGCCATTGATGGATAAGTTGGAGGAATTTTTATCAAAGGGTGAAATTGATGGTTTAATGAAAGACAATCGGATTAATGCTGTTCATGTTGGATTTTTGCGTGGTTTAAATTGGAATGCTAAATTTATAATTGCAGATGAGGCGCAAAATATGTCTACCAAAGAGCTTATTACATTGATAACAAGGACGGGGGAGTTTAGCAAGATATTAGTGTTGGGAGATCCTGATCAATCGGATATTAATTCCAAGAGTGGTTTTACTAAAGTATTTACGGCTTTTGATGATGAAGAAAGCAGACAAAATGGTATATATACATATACTTTTACAGAGGATGATGTAGTCAGATCTTCTTTGGTACAATTTATCATTAAAAAAATCAAAAAATCAGATTCTTTACATATTTATAAATAAGAATGTAATATATGGCACAGTGCGATTCAAAAAAAATAACAGAATTAGCAATTTTAACATCTGCGAGTATAGCCCCTGAGGATTTACTTGCGGTTGCAGATGTAAGTATAAAGCAGACAAAATCCATAACTTTGTCGGAATTAGAAAGTCGTTTAAATGCAGAACTTTATGTACAAAACGCAGTTCATTCAGATGTTTCAGACCATGCATTAAATGCTGATTTTGCTGCATCAGCCAGTTGGTCTAATATTTCTGCTTTTTCGTTTACATCGTCTTATGCTCAGACTATTGCCGCGCAGTCGCTTCCAATAAGTGTTTCTCACGCACTTTATGCTGATGTGGCGGGTTTTGCTGATTATGCTTCGGAGGCCGGTCATGCGTTAACTGCTGATAATACAATGTCATCTGCATCTGTATCTCTTTTTGCGGAGAGCGCTTCGTGGGCATCTTCATCGGTTAGTTCTTCTTATGCCTTAACAAGTTCATATACTATTGGTACTCCAACGGTTAGTGCATCATATGCGACCACTGCTTCTTATGCTGTTACTGCAAGTTATTTTATAGGTAGTACTACGGGAACTCAATTTCAAAAGGTAGTGGCTACAGCAGATCATAATATTACTAGTTGGTTGTCGGGAAATGGTCCGGGGTTTGGTTCGGGTACATGGATATTAGATCCGACAATTTCTATTCCGATAACTGCGAATCAAAGAATATTAATAGATTTTGTAGCGCCATATTATGCAAGAGGCGGAGATGATATTGCGTTTTATATAGGCATAGCAGGAACATCAACATGTGGTTTAATTTGTACACTTGATCGTGATAGTGGGGGTTCTCCACATTTTAAATATTTTACTTCAATGAGTAATTTGGCGCAGGTTAATTATATATTTAATAATTTTGGAGCTACACAAGATCCTGGAATGATTGTGGCGCGTGGTTGGTATTTAACGCCAGGGGTTGTTGCGCCTGGAGCAAAAATATCATTTTATTATACAAAGAGAGCGAATGGTAGTGGTGGTACGAATGCAGTAGTTCGTGCTGGTAGAACTCTTATATATTCTGTGGTATAATATATTTTATAAAAAGTTGAAGGGGTTTTATTTTTGTGGTATAGTTTAGGTGTTATGAAAAACTATACGGAAGTTCAAATCAAAGAAAATTTTAATACATTTATTGAATTTATAAAGTCTCATTTTTCTGGGGATAGGCTTGAGAAACTATTAAAAATGTATTCCGAAGAAGAATATGGTTATCGTGCTGCAATTGCTCCCGCCTCTTCCAAAGAATATTTATATAAATGTTATCCGGGTGGTTATATTGAGCATATTATGTGTGTTTGCAAATCTGCGTTTGGCGTAAAAAAATTGTGGGAGACAATGGGAACGATTGTTGATTTTACCGACGAAGAATTAATATTTTCTGCGTTGCATCATAACTTGGGAAAACTTGGTGATGAAAACGGAGAATATTATCTTGTCCAAGATAATGATTGGCTGATAAAAAACCGCAGTGAATTGTATAAGATTAATATAGCGTTGCAACATATGCCGGTATGCGATAGGTCGTTGTATATATTACAAAAATATGGTATTAATTGTACTAAGGCGGAATATTTAGCAATCAAGTTATATGACGGAATGTATAGTGAGCCTAACAAGACTTATTTACAGGTATTTGCAATTGAGAATGACTTGAAGACAAATTTGCCTCATATTATTCATGCCGCGAGTTATTTGGCCTGTCGTGTTGGAATTGATAGATACAAGCAAGAAAATCTATAATTAAGTATATATAAAGGAAAGAAAACCGCTCATATAGAGCGGTTTCTTTGTTTCATGACTATATATAAGAATCGTAGATTATAACGCATGAAACATTCAAAATTTTTTCCTCGTCTTTTACTTTTCTCCGCTTTAACACTTTCTTTTTGTGCCGCGTATTTTTCTGTATATGGCATTTCAAGTTTGTTTAGTGGAGCAATGATATCTGTCTCTATAATGGCTGGTTGTTTAGAAGTGGCTAAATTGGTTAGCAGTAGTTTTCTTTTTAGGTATTGGAACAAAACCAAAGCATTTTTAAAGGCCTATATGTTAATTGGTGTGGTGGTATTATTAATTATAACCTCAGCGGGCATATTTGGTTATTTGTCAGCGGCTTATCAAAAATCTTCAACGGAAAGCAAGATATTAACGGAGAATGTTGAGCTTATAAATGGTCAAAAGAAAATTCTTATTGATCGAATTGCTCAATCGAATAAGAGAATAGATTTTATAACAAAGTTGCGTGATACACAGGAGACGCGTTTAAGTGAAATGCTTAAGAATGAAGAGATTGCAAAGAATATTATTCAATTGCAAGAGGTACAGGGGCAAACCGCTGATTTGATTAAGAAGTCCGATGCTGATTTTGAAGTTGAAAACAAGAAAATACAAGAGTATACCGCCGGCATATCAAAATTAGATGCAGATGTGTCTCAGTTAAAGATAAAAGGGTTGGAAAAGAGAGATATAACTACATTTCAATTTGTTGCTGATGCGCTCGGTATGAATATAAATTCTGTAGTAAAGTGGTTTATTTTATCCTTAATATTTGTATTTGACCCAATGGCAATTGCGATGTTATTGGCATACAATACGATTGTATATGAACATTTAACATATGGTAGAGATGAAGATTTGATAGAAAAAGATGAAAAAGTGGTTAAAACTGCGGAAGCATCTCCAATAAAAGAAGCAAATCAAGATAATATACCATTAAAAGAGGCGGTTGCTGTCGAAGAAAAAGTTAAAAAGAGCAGTGGCGGAGCTTTTTCTAAGATTTTAAGAAAGCCTTTCTTAAAAATGTATAAATAATAATTAAAATAAATTGATTAATATCTATTACTCGTATATGTTAATGGAGAATTTGAATGTATTATATAACACAGCTAGATATAAAAGAGATTATTGAATTATTGAACAAGGCAATTAAATACGAAGAATGGGATCAAGTGGAGGAAGCAAAAGAATATTTGGAAGAATTTGTTACAAATGACAAAGAAGAATATCGAACGGAGTAAAAAATAAATATGTGGTTATATATAATTTTAATAGTTTTACTGGTCATTTCTGTCGGTGCTAATATAGCGATGGGAATTGTGATAAAAAATAATTTGTTAAAAATAAGCATTTATGAAGGATGGATATTATCTACTCTTAATGAATGTAAGCAGGCATATTTGCGTCTAAAAGAGATTGACGACAAGCAAATGTTTGAAAAAGACGATGATGTTGGTTTTATATTTACAAGTATGTTAAATATAATAGATGAGTTGGAAAAAAAGATAGAATAATATATGAAGAAAAAATTCACTGGTAAAAAAAATAAACAAAAGAGGATAAAGTTAAAGAAGAAAATACAAGTAGTAAAGAAGCATCGTAGAGTAAAAAAAGAAAAAATTATAAAGGTAGTAAAAAGAAGTAAACCAAGTGTAGCGGCTCCTGTTATTGCCGTTGAAAAAGAAAAGAGAAAGCCTTCCATTGAAAAGATGTATTTTACTAAAAATACACAAGATGCTATTGTTTTGTATAATAAAGAAGAAGACCTTGTAAAGCGGAATGAAATTTATAACACCAAAATTAAATTTTCATTTGAGAAACTTGTTGAAAATATTTTAAATACTTTTAAATTTAGTTATTTTGATGTCGGTTCTCTTGATACCCAAAAAGAAACAGTATCACATTTGGTTGCTAATATGGACAAGTATGAAGAAAGAAAAGGAAAAGCATTTTCATATTTTAGCATCATAGCAAAAAATTATCTAATATTTCATAATAATAATAATTTTAAACGATATAATCAACATGTTGATATAACAGAAGAACATGAAGAGCATGGTGTTCGATTACAAGTTAAAGATAAACATCACGATGATGTACAAACGCGGGAATTTTTAGATTTGATGATTAATTTTTGGGATGCGAACATTGATAAGATATTTAAAAAACAGAGAGATATTTCTATTGCGAATGCGGTTATAGAACTTTTTAGGAATATAGACAGAATAGATGCTTTCAACAAAAAGGCATTATATCTTTATATCCGAGAAATTTCTGCGTGTAAAACTCAACAGATAACAAAAGTGATCAATAGAATGAAGCAGTATCAAGATCAAATCAAAAATGCTTATGTAAATAGTGGCACTATTTCGGTATAATCGACCGATGATTTGCCGTAATTAACCGAAAATCTACTGAAAATGTTAGCAATCATATATATTTATACATATGAATATAGATTTATCTGATTTTGAGATTTATAAAGGCAAAAGTTTTTCTTCTCTTTGTAAAGAAATAGTTACCAATCAAAACGAAAAGAAAGATCAACTTGATGTTCTTATTAGTGAATTGCGGCCTCTGATTAAAACTGTTAGTGATGCGATGGTTATTGTTCCTCTTTTAAAGGAATATTTTGATGTTGGTGTAAAGAATGACGAACAGCTTGTCAAACTGGCTGCGGTAATTCAAAAAATAATAACCCGCAATGATGCTATTGATGGAAATGATCCATTTACTATTACCGAAGATGAAAAGAAAGAACTTCTTAGCGGTATGGCAGATATAGCAAAAGAGGCAGAAACTATTTTACCACCAAAAAAATCTTCAGAAACCTCCGTGTAAAATAAATGAGCACACTAATAACAAATCAATTATTTAATTATAATATTGATGAAGAAAATTTTTTAGCCACAAAGCGTGACTTAAAGTATATTCAAAATACTATAACGGAGATGCAATGGGAGCCGGGTATAGTTCTTGATATTATTTTGGATGATACCCACCCCCTTTTTAATAGTCCGGGTCTTGGAAATGTTGTTAATCCTGATATATGGCCGTTGAATTATAAAGATGAAATAGCTAAAAAGACTGATAAAAGTTATTCTGAGGTTGGTGTAGCTCTAATTCGACTATGCCTTTCACAAAATAAACAAGATAAAGAAGATGTTATTTATGCATATCCATTGGATAAAGAGTTTTCTTCATGTCCATTGTTAAATGAGATTGTGGGTGTCGTAAAATTTTTAGATAGATATTATTATTCAAACAAAATTAATTACAAGAATTTAGCTAATACCTCAGCAGATTTTAGGTTTGAACCGACTTATGGCCAGATTGAAAAAAATACAGGTAATATTAGAAAAGACGGGACAGCTGATCCATTAAAAGGGCCTGAGTCAAAATTTGATTCTCTTTCGGCTGAAAATAAAAACACTTATTTTCGGGGAATATTAGGAAATTACTTTTGGTTTAACCGAAGAATTAGAAATCTAAGAAGATTTGAGGGTGATACAATTATAGAAAGTCGCTTTGGCCAATCTATAAGATTTGGGGCATATGATTCCAACAGAAAAAATGATGTGGGTGCTTATGCTGATTATAAAACTGGAAAGGATGACAAAGCAACAAACACCTTTAGTAATATGCACACGGGCGGAGGCAACCCGATGATTCTTATTAGAAATCGTCAACATCCTCTAGATAAAAGTAAATTATTAAATAGTGAAATTAATGTGGGCGGGTATATTACAGAGGATATAAATAGTGATGGTTCAGCTATTCATATAACATCTGGTCTAACACAATCAAGATTTTTTCAAACGACACTTAAAAGTATTTTTACAAAAGGCTCTGGATGGAAGTTTCCGCCCTTAGTAGGAGATCAAATTGTAATAAACTCTGACCGACTTGTTTTTTCAGCAAAAGCAAATGAAATCATGCATTTTTCAAAGAAGAGATATATGATTGTTACAGATGATGAATATGTTTTAGATGCTCAAAAACAAATTGTATTAAACACAAATAATAAAACTGTTATAAATTCTCCAGCGATTTATTTGGGTGAATACAACAATACAAATGAACCGGCTGTTTTAGGACAGAGTTTGGTTGATTGGTTATTTGATATATGTAATTGGATGTTAATGCATACGCATGAACATATGCATGTTCACAATCCACATACATCTCCGCCAATGACAAAAGCTCCAAAGGATTTTCCTGTTGATCCTATGACTATACAATTAATATTACTTCGAGATAGATTACATAGTTTATTGAGCAGGCGAGTATTTTTAACAGGGGGCGGTTATGCTCCTGGATTTAATGGTGTTGGAACGGATAGTGTTCAAATTAAAAATACTACGGGGGAGACATCACCTGCTGGTATTCCTGGAGGTTGGCATGGTAGAACTAGGAGAACGGATGCAGGTTTAAGTGATAATAGTGTTGTGGATTCTATAACTGCTACTATGGTTACTCCTATGAAGAGTTTTATAAATTCAAATGTTGGCAAAATGTCCGACACAGAATTAACAAGAGAATTAGAAAAGATGATTGACGGAGCAATATAATATGATTACTATAATCGCGCCAAAATTGCCGACTATTCCTACGCCTAATCCATTTTCATCACCATCATTTCCTAAGATAAATTTATCAAATGTGATTATACCCAAGCCAATATTACCTCCACCTTTTATACCGGCAGGTTTAGCCATTCCATTTCCAAAAGCTCCCGGCTTTCCCAATCCACCTAAATTTCCTGGTATTCCATTAATAAGCCCACCAAAACCATATTCTTTGAATTTGGCGTTGCCATCTCCAGACCCATCTACTTTTGGAGAAATGATAAAAACATCATTAAAATCGAAGATACCAGCAATGATAGCAGAAGCAAAGGTTAGTGCTGGTTTGCCCGCTATTAGCGCTCAAGCAATTGTTCCAAAATTGACAGTCCCTGCGGTTCCAGTATAATAATATATTCTTGTAATTATTTAATTAAAATTCATCTATTTATATGGTATGAATATAGATAATTTTCGAAAAATCATCAGAGAAGAAGTATCTGCAGAATTAAAAAAAGTTATACCTGTAATATTAAATGAATATTTCAAGGGTGAAGACAAAAGAACCCTATCCTTTAATACTAAAAATTTGGGACACCTTTTGTCAGAAAATGATGAAGATAGTATAACTAATGTAGAATCTGAACCGAAGAAAGAGGTTAAAAAGCCATTGCGAATGTATTCTAAGAATCCTGTTTTAAATCAAATATTAAATGAAACCACGGTTAAAATTCCTACGGATTCTATGGTTGCGATGGATGGAGAAGTTGAAGTTAATAAATCTGGTATAAATATAGAGAAAACCTTACCTTCTGTTTTTAATAAAGATTATTCACAATTATTGAAAGTTGTTGATGAAAAGGTTAAGAGTAGACGTGGATAATATATGACCATTAATACAAACACATCTGCTTCATTCAATCCGATTGGATTATTAATACCATTTACAAATGGAAGTAATGGTTATTTTGCTCAATCATTTGATACAAACACTCAGGTAAAGCAAAATCTTGTTAATTTTTTGAATACGCGGCGTGGTGAGAGAAGAATGATGCCAGAATTTGGCACAAAACTTTATGAGGTTTTGTTTGAACAAATAGATACTAACACATTAGAAATTGTTAAAAATATTGTCGCGGCGGAGTTACAACAATGGATTCCTCAAATTACTGTTCAAAATATATCTGTTAATAACAAGCAAAACACAGGTACCAATGATAATTATAAAATGGGGATATCTGTCGATTATATTGTAAATCAGACAAAAACACAGGATAACATAGCATTCGATATACAAAATGTTAATATATAATTTATGTCAACAACATTAAACAAAACATTTATACCTCAGCAAAAAATAATAAAGTATTTGGGCAAAGATTTTGACCAATTTAAATCCAATCTTATAGATTTTGCTAAAAATTATTATTCAAAGACATATAAAGATTTCAATGATTCATCGCCGGGTATGATGTATATTGATATGGCTTCATATGTTGGGGATGTCTTATCTTTCTATATAGATTATCAATTTAAAGAGGGAATGATTAATTATGCAGAGGAAAGAAAGAATGTAATTCAATTGGCTAGATATCTTGGATATATACCTAAACCATCTAAACCATCTACAGGAATATTGGATGTATATCAAATTGTTCCTGCAAAAAGAAACACAGATGGAACATTTGAACCAGATACATATTATGCTTTAAAAATAGCCTCACAAATGCAAGTGTTATCACAAAATGGCGTGTCATTTATAGCAAAAGAAGCGGTGGATTTTTTTGTTAATACTGATGCAAGTCCCCGAGTTGATGAGATATATTCAAAGAATGACAATGATGAACCCGAATTTTATTTGTTAAAGAAGTCTGTGCAGATTTATTCTGGAAAAATTGTAACGCAAACTTTTAATGTTTCTTCACAAACCGGAGATTTAAAATTACAATTAAATGGTGATAATATATTGCAAGTGTTGGATGTAAGAGATTCTGATAGTAATGTGTGGTATCGTGTTGATTACTTGGCCCAAGATTTAATTGAGATTCCTGTTGAAAATAATCAGATAAATTTCGAAGCGTATTCAAAATATAATTCTACTGTACCAGCGATTATACAATTTTTAAGAACCAATCGAAGATTTGCGATGACCGTGGATGAAAATAATAATACATTTTTACAATTTGGAAGTTCACTTGATACAGTAGATGAAGAAGTGGTTACACCAAGTTCAAAAATGATTGGCGTTGGATTTTCAACCATAAATAAATATAATTTTACTTTAGATCCTACGACATTTGTAAAATCGTCTGCATATGGAATCTCACCAATTAATACTACACTGACTGTAACATATGTAGTTGGTGGTGGAATAGCTTCTAATGCAAATGTAGATAGTGTTACTACTGTATCTTCGATTAGCATTGAAACACTACAAAATTATCTTCCATCGGAGATTTCTCTTATTAATGTAATAAAAAGCAGTATTCGGGTAACTAATTCCACGCCTTGCGTTGGTGGTGAAGGACAAGAATCTGTATATAAAATCAAACAAAATGCCTTGGCTAATTTTGCGACACAAAATAGAGTGGTAACAAAAGAAGATTATATGTCGGCGGTATATGGGATGCCTTCTGCATATGGTTCAATTGCTAAAGTTTATGTTTCTTCGGAGACTAATTTATATACAAACAATACCACTTTCATAAAAGGTTTATTGGATGAAAATAATAATTTTGTGGTAGATGAAAGTGAAAAGAATTTTAGAAAAACAAATTTGGAAGGAACAAATCCATTGGGCGTAAATTTATATGTTTTAGCATATGATGATTCTAAAAATTTAACTACAATTAATGATGCTTTGGCTTATAATTTAAGAACATATTTAGGAAAATTTAGAATTTTATCAGACCGAATTAATATTATTGATGCGTATGTGATTAATATTGGGGTAAGCTTTAAAATTGTTGTATATTCAAATTATAATAAGAAAGAAGTTTTAACGAATTGTATATCTTCTATACAGGATTTCTTTAATATTGACAGTTGGCAGATTGGCCAACCAATCAATGTAAGTCAGTTGGAACTTGAAATTGCAAAAAATACAGGAGTGCAATCCATTGCAAGTTTGACTATAAACAATTTGACGATTGACAATGGAGATTATTCTATATTTGAATATGATATAAATGCGGCAACGCAAAATAAGATTATTTATCCGCCAATTGATCCCGCTATATTTGAAATAAAGAATTTTTCAAGTGATATAAAAGGTAGTGCTATCTAAAAAATGCATAAAAAAATATGTCCAGAAAAAGATTCCTATATAGAAAAATCTTCCGAATATTATCTAAAAAACTTCGGAAGAGATGAATTGCTTGCGGTGTCTGCTCCAGAATTTATTACATCAAGATATGTTTCTTTTGTAAATTGGCAAAACATAGACGACATATATTATAATCTTCATGTAGAATTATTTACTGGAACAATCACCGGCTCAGCCGTTGGAACGGGAAGTAACATAGTTGGTGTTGTCAATTCATGCGACGGAATGGTAATAGTAGATCCGCCATATGTTCCCAGTGCATCTTTGTTTGTTTATTTGTTAAACCCTTAATTATTATGCATCATTTTATATATCCAAATTCAGATACATATATAACAAACGCTCCAGAATTTGTATTAACAAATTTGGGTGGTGATGAGTCTCTTGTTGTTGGGACAAAAACAAGATATGTGCAAACGCATGCATCATCGGCACATATAAATATAGTTGGGGCATATGCACTACTAAATTTTAATGGCATTATAGATGGATTTTTGTGTGGTGATGCCGATTATATTTCTGGTTCAATATATCAATGCGACTTTTGCTATTTTATGGTTTTTACTGATACTATAACGGATGCATCAAGTTCAGTTTATTACACCGCATCAATAACTGCTAGTTATGGTGCTGTTCCCTACACTTATTCAATAATAAGTGGTTCATTACCTTCTGGATTAATATTAGATAATTATACTGGATCTATAAGTGGTGTTCCAACAGGTTCAGGATTATATTCATTCATCATAAATGTAAAAGATGCTAATTTATGTTTTAGTTCAATGATATATACTATTTATGTAGAACCAGAAACCCCTTGGATATTAATATAATATGGCACAACCAATTTCATCTTCATTTCCTGACCAAATTGCCGTGGCTGTTGTTGATTTAAACAGCACCGGTTCGATTACTAGTGATATATTTGAATTTAGAGAATCTGTGATAAGAGCACTGGGAGCATATGGATTCTTTTCTGTTTTTAATACTTTTGTTCCGCCAAGCAATCCTTCCGCGTGGGATATATGGATTTCTCCTGGTTATCTTCATCAAGGAAGTATTGTATCCGCAAACATAAGAACATGGGATGGATCATCTTGGATTGATATTAATCCTGCTGTATTTTCCGCAATGATAGCCCGTCGAGGATTAATCTCTCCATATAATGCTAATACAAAAATTGAATTTACTACACCAGGCGGAATCGCTATATATGTCAATGGCAATATCATTTTACAATATGAACCATATTAACTATAGGAATTTTTATGAAATCAATTAACTTATTCGTTTTATCATTTCTTTTATTTTGTACATCTGTGTATTGTCAAACTTTACAGACCGATGTAATAAAAGATTATTCTGGTTCTCATACACCACGATTAAATATAAAAACGCAGTCAGCGTATAATTCAACGGTGTGGACGGGATTTAATGCAGATTTACTTGATGGTTTGAATTCAACAGATTTTTTAAGAGATAATAGTTTTCGAATTATCCAAGGTAATACAACCAATTATATCATAAATAATGGAAGTGTAACTATTACTGGTGGCGGTGGATCTGTAAACACATTAGACGTTACAGGCTCATCTGGTTTAAGTGTATCAAACAATGGTTCGGTAATATATCTATATGGTGTCCCAACCACTGCTGTCTTGGCGAGCAATGCGATAAACGCCGCGCACAGCACAAACAGCGATTGGGCAACCACCGCTGTCTTGGCGAGCAATGCGATAAACGCCGCGCACAGCACAAACAGCGATTGGGCAACCACCGCTGTCTTGGCGAGCAATGCGATAAACGCCGCGCACAGTACAAACAGCGATTGGGCAACCACCGCTGTCTTGTCGAGCAATGCGCTGGGACTTACTGCCTTAGACGGGACTATTACAAACCTATCGGATATTCCATTTGTTATACCGTACGCGGCGATGGTTGGATTGTCTAACCGTTACTACAACGCAACAAATACGGCCTTTGTCTCCGCTTCTGGTGTTGATGGTACGGCTGTGCTTGGCGACCCCGCGCTGCCGTCGGCGACGTTTACTAACGCTTACAATTTGTTGCCCGCTTGGGGCGGGTGCATTTGGTGGTTAGGGTCTAATTATACTGACAATGCCACTCCTAATAATTTCCTCATCAACAAGAATACGGCGGTTGTTCAAGGCAACAACATTCTAGGTCAGGCTGGTTTATATTGGATTACTGTCAATTCTAACCTGTCGTGGTGGGGCGGTCAGGTTGACCTATTTTTCAGTACGCAAAATGCTACCGAGTCAGATTTTCATTACTTACGGATTGGGCGGTATCCTTCCACTTTGAACATAGATGCTATTTTAGGGACGGGTAATGTATGGCTCGACCACTGTTTTCTTTCTTCTGCGTGGGATGATGTAAACTGTAGCAGTCCAGCGGGGACTTTGACTCTGCACGCCAATGATTGTGTATTCTTTGCAAAAGCAAAAGCGGGTAACGACGCGCGCTGCATCTCCTTCCAACCCACTATCACCGGCCCCTCAGGGTCATATTACTATATCAAGGATTCGTTATTGGTAGCTTGCGGAGCGGCGGGGGTCTATCAAAATCTCTGCGTTTCTTGGCGGCCCTATACTGGTTACGGAACACTCGTCCTTGACAATGTTCAAATGATAACTGGCTATACTAATAGTTGGCAAATCTTTGTAAGCCCCACCAGTGATAACGCTGCGTTTGATGCTGCCAGAGTTCGCTTGAAGAATATGCCCGTACCACCACTCAACCAAATCTTTACCAATCGGGCAGGTCAGGTCGCTGCCTTGGGTAGTCTTGGCTCCCTGAATATGAGTGGGGCATCGGGGTTTAGCGCGTCTAATTCAGCGGACGGTCTTACTGCCTTTGTTTATATTAACGGGCAAGTGCTCACCAATTTAGACGTTACAGGCTCGCCTGGTTTAAGTGTATCAAATAACGGTTCGGTGATATATCTATATGGTATTCCACCAACTGTCTGGGAGGATTCAACTGGTTATCAAAGTACTTCTACAGTAGTAGTTGCTGATTATACGGCTTCATCTGGAGGAATCATCATAACAAATATCGGTGGAATCACTTATTTCCTAATGCCAACCAACGGGTTTGCCGGCGGAGGTATTACCAACCTTGATGTCACTGGTGCTTCGGGGCTGTCCAAGAGCAATAACAATAACATCGGCTATATCTATGGCATCCCGTCAATGGTGTGGCAAGACGGAACAGGGTTCGCCTCCACGTCGTCAACGGTGGTTGTGACCTACACCAATACAAGTGGTAGCGTTATCATTACTAACATTGGTGGGTACACCCACTTTATCATGCCAACCAACGGGTTTGGCGGCGGCGGCGCCGGCGTTGACCTGACAGCCAACCAGACGTGGACAGGTACGAATGTCTTTACGCAACCAATCAGTGCGCCGCCATCCAGCAGCAACTACGTCTCCATTTCCGTAGAAGCGGACTGTTTTAGTGGCCCCCTGTATTCCAACAGCGTTGTGAACAGTCAGGTACTCTGGACGAATGGGGTTTGGGAGATGAAGTGGTCGGGCAGCTTGTGGAGTCTCAACGCGAGCGGGGCCACGAACTACACGAGCACGAATGCTTCCATCTTCGTCATTGCCGACTGGCAAAACGATGGCGACAACTGCACGGACGTCCTCTACGGTATTGACCCGCTGCCGGTTCTTGACGGGACTGCCGACCTGAAATTGCGCGGAGGTGAGATAGTCTACGGTGGCGGGGCGACCGGGGCAGTTACCACGGCTGGTAATCTGACCGTGGGCGGGGTGTTGAATGCGGCCACCCTAACCGGCAACGGCAGCGGCCTGACGAATGTTGGCCTGACCACGGCGAAAGTCTCGCTGTCCCTACCGTCTCACATGACGGATGTGAACGGGACATACTCTGTCGCTAACCCTGACGCATGGGAAAATGGGAGTTGGCCGAATGTGAACGCATTTGGCCTCACCCAGTATCCGGAGCGAGACGCCATTTTGGCAATCGAACCAAACTGGGCTACTTCCCCTGCTTATAGCTGCACGAATAATAACAACATCCTGTGGTTCTTCCCGTTGGGAGAGAGGCCCGTCGCAGCTAACACCGTCCGCGTGACGATTGGGTGGAGACTTGGCACTGGGCAAAACAACACAAACCACTCGTGGCGAGTCACTTACTACCTTCGCGCTTGGAACGCATCTGGCACAATAACATCGGGTGGGACAGTAACAACGGTTCATTCGCTGACCTCGACCGTGTCTGTTACGACCATGAATTTTACTGCGCTTTCCGGCGTTGGCAACACCGTGCTGGTGTTGCAACCCGCAATGAATGTAGACCCCTACAACACGAATAGTAATTTTGTGACCCTGCGCAACTTACAACTCACTAAGCCGTTCACGGCGGAATGGAGGCCGTGATGAATAACCGCATTCTTAGAATTATTCTGGTACTGCTTCTACTGGCAATTATGCCAAGAGCCGTAGCCACCGTGTATACGGTTGTGACTAATACTGGTACCTTTGCCGTCTCAGTGACAATTGATACAACTGAAACCGATTTCCCAATCAGCCTTCTGATTTTTGGAAGCACGGATACAAACATCTATAGTGACTTGGGAATTGCCCGCTTCAGTATATGGACAACGAATGGGCAAGCGAATATACCATTCTACGGTCGGACGATGTGGAATGCTCAAACTAATCTGGTGACTTCTGTAACTACCAACAAAGCCTACTGGAACGAGAATCGCCTGTATGCGACGGGAATCAGTTGGACAGACGGTTACAACCCAACCAACTGGGTCAAGGCCGCGGTGGACGCTGTTTCCAAGAAGACACCAATTTGCTGGCAGACTTCTCTTGTTCATACGGGAGCACCCCGCATCATTTATGCACAACCAGGAATGTACAAACAGGGAGCCATTGTTTCCCTCTCAAGTTCTGACAACTCCGCTTTGAGTGTCTATACAACTGTTACTGGGAAATGTGTTACAGTTGCCAGTAGTTTGGCATCACCAGCAGCGTTGACGAACCTGCCTGTTGGACTTTACTTCGTGGAGAATTCCAACGACCGCATGGAGTTTTTGGTACAACCAGCCGACTACTCCCCAGCAACTTGGTTTGGATTGGAAGGACCATTCGGGTCACAAAACAACGGACTACTGACAACTACGTGGACAAACATGAACCCACATTTCGTCCGAGGATTGGGTAGTTTCCCGTGGTCGATGCTCCAAACCAATGGCACACCGTCAGGAGAAGACACCACCACATGGGCTTGGGGATTTCCAGAGTGGTATCCGTATCCGTCTGGTTCGGTCGAGCGCGTTAATTGGCCAGCCAACGGCATCACAAATGCCGGCTCGACCAGAGTGCTCATTATCCACTTGGAACAAGCACCGGTATACTACCAAACTAATTCTCTAGCAATTTTCATGGCAGGGTGGACGAACTACGTCGGGGCAATTATGAACCACTTTAAGCCGTTGGCCGACGAAGGAAGGTTGTGGCTTGAGGTGTTGAACGAGCCCTTTTACGGCCACCAACCATCGGCGATGCCGTTTAACTGGAATGGTTGCGCCGACATGGATTGGAACAATCCACCATGCCATCAGGCTTTTACCAACTGGATGCAACTCATGACTGACTTGGTAAAAACAACAACGGCGGTGAAGGTCGCAATCGGCAGCAAGGCCAAAATCTATGGGATATCAACGAGCAATCCAAACTACGGGGATGTGTTCAAGTATATGGCCGACCACGGCGCGACCAATGGCCCAGACTGGATGGGATTTTCAATCCACGACGGCGGCGGGCTCAACTTTGAGGATTTTACGGTATTGCCCGGTGGTGGAGTGTCATACGACTCCATAACAGCCCTACAAGATGCGATAGGCACCACTACGCCTATTCTTGTTGATGAAACTGAGTACCTCATCCGGTCGGCTCTTCTTGACACACCGTACGCCAAGGGTTTCATTCGTTGGGGACCAGGAGGCGATTACAATTCATCGGGGGTGGATTGGTACGATGGTTCACAACATCTGGCTAAACGAGGTCTTCTCTGGCTGGCCCACAACGCGCAGATGTGGATTCACCATGTGATATACGCCTACCCTGATGACGACGGCATTGGTCGGTATGGCGGCCTTGAAGGTACAATTCTTCAGATTTACGGGTGGGAACGCGGACGTGGTCCAAAACCAGGACTAGCAAACACTTTGCAATTGGCGCATCTGACCAAGGGACTCATACCTGTTAGTAACGTAGTTACTAATGACCAAGTTATCCTTACGTTTGATGTTGGTCATCCATCTCCGGGAGTAACAGTTCGGCGCGTGTTTACTTGGATGGCCACAAGCAAAACGAAAACGGTAAATCTGCCGTGGTTGCGTGACCTTTATGGGAATTCAATCTCCCCGACGTTTTTGACTGACTCTGTAGGATGGTACGAAGTGACCAATGCATTTGCTAGAGGCGGGCTCATCGGTAAACTGCCAACTGTTCGTGTCAATCCTCTAACAGCAGCCAATCCTTCATGGTGATTATTATGAACACGTCACAGCTCCATCTAATCCATAATAGTTGAGATAATTTTTATATGAATATAATAAAACGATACCTTGCATATCTTATAATAGTCGCTCTGCTTACCTTTGTTGGTAATGCACAAGCGGTAATTTACTCTGTGATAACCAACACAGGAACTTTCACCGTGTCAGTGACACTTGACACCACCGAAACCAACGTCCCAATCAATCATATGATTCTCGGATCAACCCAAACGAACGTAGTGGTTGGTGATGATGGCACAACGCTGTATATTGCTCGCTTTTCGGCATGGACGACGAATGGCGTAACGAATCTGCCGTTTTCTGGCAGAACTCTGTTTGACGCCCAGACCAATAGAGTTTCGTCGTTGACCACCAACAAATCGTATTGGAACGAGTCGCGCGACGCGTCGATGGGCGACTTTAATCGCTGGTATCCAGGCAACAACCCAACGAATTGGCTGGCAGCAGCGGTTTCGGCCATCAACGGCACGACCGTTCTTTGCTGGCAAAATTCTATGGTGCGAACTGGAATGTGTCGGATTGCGAAGCGCGATACAGGTATGTATAAAGCGGGGGAGACTGTAGATTTAACGAGTCAGGACAACTCGGCCTTAACGGTCTACACCGTCATTACGGGAAAGTGTCACACTGTTTTTTCTGGTGCTTCCCCCGCGGCAATAACAAATCTTCCCGTTGGTTTTTACTTTGCAGAGAACAGCGATGATCGGATCCAGTTTATTGTCTTGCCCGCAAATTATCTTCCGGCGCCATGGTTTATGACAGAAGGCCCGATCGCGGCGGGTGAAGTCGGGACGATGGTTGGTATCTTTACCAATATGAACCCGTCAATTCTGCGGATTCATTACGGCCACAATTGGTCAACTCTTCAAACAAATGGTGTTCCTGCTGGCGAAGACCCCGCGACGTGGGATTGGAATTACTGTGTTCCTGGTAACTGCGGGCCGCATATGGAAGATTCGATCAACTATCTGCCTAATGGAATTACCAATGCTGGCTCAACCAGAGAAATCATCCTTCATGCTGAGTCGGCACCCGTCTATTACGCGACGAACACTTGGGCGGAGTTCGCACGCGGTTGGACAAACTATGTCGGCGCGCTGATGACTCATTTTAAGACGCTGGCTGACCAAGGCCGGGTTTATCTGGAGATTTTGAATGAGCCGTGGTATGAGACACAACTGAACTCGCCCAATCTCAAAGTTCGGATACCATTCGACGCGACTGGCTGTCCCACAATGGATTGGGGCGACCCTGATTGTGGGCAAGCCTACACCAACTGGCTGAATCGGATTTGCGATCTTGTCGAGACGACCATGTATGTGAAGGCAGCCCTTAACAGTAATGTTAAAATCTATACTCCCTCAACGGTATCTGCCTATTTAGATCTATTTCGCATGATGGGGACGCGGGGTCTGACGAATCGAATGGCGGGCATCTCTTTCCACGACGGCGACCTAGATAATGCCCCCGTTGACTTCTACTACCCGTGGTGGGAAGCCTATAAATCTTGGGCGTTTACTCCATATACCACTCATGTAGCTTATGTGCAGGCTATTTCAGCTACTATGGGTACTGTCCCGTTGTTCGTGGATGAAACTGAGTATAGTGCCCGGTCAGCGACTCTGGATACCCCTTATAGCAAAGTTCCCACACATCGCTATAATGGGTCGGGCATAGATTGGCATACAGGGGAACAGAGATTGATAAAAAATGCACTGATTTTACTTGCCTATAATATGCAGATGTGGAATGGCAATATGAACATTATTGGCTGGCCGAATGAGTCTCCTCCTTACACTGACCTAGAACAGAGTTGGAATCAGTTCTCTGGATTTGAAGTGGGTCATGGTCCAAAACCACAGACTGGCGCAATATTTATGTTAGCAACATTAACTCGTGGGTTAAAACCTCTCGATTTTGTAATTACTAATAGACAAGTTATTGTTACATTTAAAGCTCATAATTCAGTTCCAGGAATATCCATTAAACGCATTTTTACTTGGGCAGCAGAGGGTGAAACACAATCTGTGTCGTTACCATCATTGAAGGATATTTATGGAAATAAATTGTCAACATCAATTCTTACTGACACTGTTGGGGTTTATGATATTACAAATTTGGTGGGACGCAGCGGAATTGCTACATATGTTATAGATCCTGTAATTTCTCCTCTTCCGTGACATTATTTCATTGCGATAATATATCAATTAAAACACATAAAACATTATATTTATAGGCATATATGTCTTTATCATTTAATTCTGAAATCTTCACGGGTTCAATAACAAACTATTGTATTAGCGGTTCTGTTAGTGGGCCGTTTACTGGTTCAATTAATGGTTTTACTGGCAGTCTTACAAATTTTAATGGTATTATAAGTGGATATATATCAGGAAGTTATGCGTTATCATCTAGCCAGTTTGTTGTTGAAAAACGAAGAGTATTACAACGAAGTCTTTTAAAGTTTGATTTAACTGAGATTTCCAAGTCTGTTACCACAGCTGAGATAGCTAATCCTAAATTTATATTAAATTTGAAAACCACGGATGCTTCAGCGTTGCCCCTTACATATAAAATATATTGTTATCCGTTAAAATGGCCATGGGAGATGGGAAATGGTATATATGCATTTGGTGGAAGTGAGGCGGGTGTAAACTGGGTATTTACAAACTGGCCGGATACTTCAAGTGTGTGGTATCCAAACATTGATACATCATATGTTCCGGATGAGAATTATTTGGATTATCCGTCTACTGCATCATTTATGATGGGCGGTGGTCAGTGGTATTATATTGTACCACCAAATTTTATTTTTCCATCGTCAAGTGTTCAAACCACATTTTTTGATACACCAGCTTCTACTTTTGAATCGGTATATTCTTCAAGTTTACAGACTAATTTGACTTCTAGTTTTTATAGTATATTAAGTTCAAGTTTGAATTCTGTGCTGACCAATGCCCAATTAACAAACGCGAATATACAAAACTCATATACATTCTTATTAAATTTAACGGATTCAATTTATAACAATGTAACATCAAGTGTAAATGCAACTACAGATCCATCGTCAAGTCTTGAAGTAAGTGCTAGTGTTTGCTTTTTATTAGCACTTTCTTCTAGTTTACAATCATCTTTATATCCGGTGCAATTTTCCAGTTCATTTGCGTCAGCTTCATATTCTTATATTTTAACGATATCAAGCAGTTTGTCTAGTTCAATATACAGCGAATTATATGCAAAATTAAATCAACTGGGAGCAACAAATTTGTCAAATAGTCTTGTTGCTTTAACTGCATATAATTTCTACACTAATTACTATAATAGTTTATTTCAAGAATTAAGTACTAGTTCAAATCATTGCTTTGTATTAACATCAAGTCTTTCTCAGTGTGATCCGAAATATGCGGGAGCATATGCGGAATATTTAAATACTTCTAGTTTACTAGCAGGACTGAAAACTGAATATTTAGGATTTGTATTAGCTGATATATCTCCGTATATATTGTCTAGTTCCACAGCGGTTTTACAAACACAATTTTCTTCAAGTATTTTTAACGCATTTTCTTCTAGTTTTATGTCATATTTTAACGCGGGTATACAATCGGTGGAAAATTACACTTATAATCAAACCACTGGTAGCACGCCAAGTTATTATGTGTCTAGTTATTTTTCTTCGTTACAATCATCTAGTTCATTGATATGTTCACAGAGTTTTGATTATTATCAAAAGTCAGATATAAAGATGGACATAACTAATATTTGTAAGGCTTGGATGGCGGGAGCGGTACAAAATGCGGGTCTTATTCTAATAAGTTCAGAAGAAATAGCAAATGGTGATACTAACGGAAAATTAAAATTCTTTTCTAAAGAAACCAATACGATATATACTCCATATATTGATGTTCAATGGGATGATTCATCATTCTCAACTGGAGAGCTTGCTCCTATAACTTCAAGTGCTGGAATAGCTGTTTCTATTAAGAATTTAAAGAAAGAATATAAGTTTGGTTCGATGGTTAGATTTGATATATTTTCAAGGGATTTGTATCCAAAAAAATCATTTTCCAGATTACAAACTGTATATTTAGACACAAAATATTTGCCTACTTCCAGCTATTATGCTATTAAAGATATGGAGAGCGATGAAAATGTTGTAGATTTCGATAATTATAGTAAATTAAGTTGTGATGAAAATGGAAATTACTTTAAACTGGATACTACTGGTCTACCTCAAGAAAGATATTATAAGGTTTTGATAAAAGTTGTAACGGATAATTTTACCGAAATATATGATAGTAATGCTATATTTAAAATTGTAAGATAATGAGCGACAACTTAAATAAATTTAATGTAGATATATCAAGTTTCAGAAATGATTCTTTGATTTATGTTTATAGTTTTGATTCTGTTGGTAATTTGTTTTTTAAAGATAGTGGTGAAATTTTTAATCAAACCTTTTTGAAGAAAAATAATTTTAATTATTCTTATGATGAAACCAAATTATCCCAATTTTATACTTTAGATTTTGAAGAATTTCTTCCTGGAGCAGCATCTGATGCGCCTTCTGTAGATTTTTCTGCGTTGGTAAGTTCTTTAAATGACCAAGTACAATCATTACAAGATCAACTTTCTGCGGTGGGAATAGATTCTGCTGTAGTAGCTGATTTAATTGCTAATTCTAATAATGCAAGAGATGTTATTATCTCTTTAAGAATACTTTTGGGTCAAGGTACAACTGAAGCGGATTTTTCTGAAGAATTTCCATATTTACCATTGAACGCTCCTGCGCCGGCAACGGGTTCGAGAGAACCAATTGTATTTCCCACAGGATCGGCGCAGATTTCTGCTAGTAATCCATTAGCCATATTCGATTTGAATTCAGATTTCATATTGGATAAAAAAGAAATTAAGAATATACAGCAGCAATATAAGATAGGAAATCCTGTTTTATTGGACACTTTAAAAAGGAAAGACAATACACTTCCGCTTTCCAAGACTGATTTACAGTTTATTATTGACACATTTTACAGAAATGTAGCAAAAATAGAGACAAAAACATCATTGTTATCAAAATTTGATGTGGATGGTAATTTTATGTTGAGTAAAAAAGAAATAAAGACATTAAAGAAACAGTATAAGATAGGAAATCCTGTGGTCACTTCTTTTAATACTGATGGCAAGAAAGGCCTTTCTAAAACAGAATTACTTACTCTTGAAAGGGCTATATTAACCCCTCCGTCATCATAAAAGTTTATAATATTTGATATATATTACTGGCCGTTATGTTACCATTTAATATATTAGAAGAAAAAGCAAATCAAGTCAACAAAATTAGTTATTTGTCTGCACTTGAAAGTTCTACGGTTTTGCTTAGCGATACCAACGAATTGTTTTTTGGAAATGATGAAAATAGTAAAATTTATTTTGGCTTATTTAACAATAAGCAAGAAAAGATTTCATTTTCAATCATAACCGGTTCACACATACCACAAAATGTTCAATACAGATATGAAGATATAGATGGAAATATTTTCATAGATCAATTTTCTTATTACAAAAATAATTTTATACAAGACAAAGAAAAAAATCTTTTGATTGATATAAGTGAATCAATTAAAAGTGCTGGCAATACATCTTCTGATGTTTTCTATGTTTTGATAGATCCTATTATTGATTTATTTTCTTTTAGTTCTTCACTTTTAATAAAGGAAATAAGTAATTCTAGAAAAGAAATCAAATTGGTTAAAAACTTTTCTCAAGAAAATGTAAATAGTACCGTTACACTTTCCGTTGAGGGTGAACAGATTTATCTAAATGGTTCTACTGAGGTCAATCTATTAAAAGGAATTGTATATAATATAAATGTATTAGTTCCAACTGATAATTTTGAGAAAATTGCTTTTAGTTTGACTCCTGATGGTGCGTTGTTTGTTGGTGGTGTCGCATACACAAAAAATATATTATACAAAACATCAAGAGGACAAATTGTATTAGATGCAACCGATGAAAGTTTTCCATCCGTTTTATATGTTTACAATAACACCTTTACCAATTCTGGTGTAAAAATTAATTTCTTGGATAAGATAGATGATGCGGTTCTAAAATTAAACACTGAATTTTTAGCATTAGACGCGAAAAACTTTTTATACAAAAGAATCTATCCATCTATGGATTATTATTTGTCTTCGTTTAATTCTAATAGAGCATTAAATACTGCCAAAAAAGAAAATGCAGAAAAATTAAACTCATTGTATACTTTATTTAATTTAAAAAGTGAAAATCAGTTGTTTGATTTGATTAATACGATATATTACGGAGAATCATTTTTTGATAATAAACTAAGAAAGCAAATAAAATTTACTGGCATCAAAGAATACATCCTGAATCATATAAAATTTAATTATGAATTTATAGGTGATTATGCTGAATTATCCTCTCAAATAAACGCAATAAATGTATATACTGTAGATAAATGGCTGTTGTTAATCAACCCCAATGCAACGCAAACATATTCGGATATAAAATTATACTCTGATAGTTTGTCTTTTTTAACAAATTTATTTAATAACTTTTTATTGCTATCGCAGATTTTTCTTAAAGCGGACTATATAGAAAAATTTCATTCTCCATTGAAAACCGCGCTTCATTTTGATGAAGAAAATATGGCATTGTTGTTGAATTCTAGGGTGGATTATTCAGATCCGGCCAATTTGGAATATGTTGTAAAGCTTAAAGATCCTCTATCAGATGCTTATGATGTTGGTACAGTTTGTGGCGCAGTTAATATTTCTATTGAACCATTTTTTCAAAAAATTAATTATGCACAGTTAATTCAAAAGAAGGGTATAAGATTATCTGGACCAAATTTTTCAATAAATATAAGTGATAAAACATCTCTTGATAAAGTTACAAAATATTACACGGCAGAAGAACTAAATGCTGATTATAATGTAAATAATGAAATTTTATTATCAAAAAACATAAAACAATTTAACATAGACTATACAGATTTTTCCAATTTTGTTGTGTTTTCTTCTGCGCATATTCGTGTTAAAATATTTGAAAATAAGATAATTAAATTAACATTGTTGGAACAAGATATTTTAGATTTGGCTAAAGCGGGAAATATCCCACCAATTTATACTCAAGCAGATGGTTACAATAATACAATACAATTGAATGTGTATGGCGACAAGTTAGAGCAAAAGAATGATATTATTAATTCATTTGATTTTTATGAGTCATATCTTTACGAACAATATATTGCTGGGAATTTTGTTTATGACATAAATACCAAAAAATTTATTGAGCCAGCTGATGTTGGATTATCTAATCCAAGGATATCAAATTATATAGATGAATTAGAAACAAATGCAATACAATACGATAGACAAAATCGAGACAGTTTAATCAGTAATACTCCAGAGTTTATTTCTGCAAATTCTGATAATGATGAATATTTGAAGTTTTTAAGTATGGTTGGTCATCATTTTGATAACATTTATCTTTATATTGCAAATTTTAATTTATACAGAGAAATTGGAAGTAATATAGACGATGGTTTGAGCCGTGGATTGTTAAATAACATTCTAAATTCGTTTGGCTTTAAAATTCCTCCAAGTCTTTCTGGAAATAGTGATGAAGCAGATATTACAAATACATATTTGTCAAATACATACAATTCTGGATCTTACGAGTTTTCGTTGGATGATAGAACTAAAATAATCTGGAAAAGAATATTAACTAATCTTCCTGTTATATACAAATCAAAAGGTACCCAAGAGGCTATAAAATACATTTTGTCTTGTTATGGTGTTCCAAGGAATTTGATACAAATAAAAGAATTTGGCGGTGGTTATAATAGGCCTATTATTGAATCGTGGAATGATGTATCTACAAATGTTTATTTGTTGGAATTTACGGGCAGCAACGATGAATATGTAAAGATAAAAGACATTATACCTCATAAATCGGTTGATTTTAAATTCTGGCTTAATACAAGTAATTATAGTGATAAATCTATTGTTCAGTTGTTATCTAGATATAATGTTAGTGGTGATCAAGTATTTTCTTTGGGCATTATAAAGGAAAAAGAAACACTGGGACGGGTTTATGTTATATTTAAATTAGGAGGGGATGAGTTTAAATATGTAACCGATCAATTTTATTTACTTTCCGACGACATAATTGGAGTATTATTTAGAAGAAATTTGATTGATTCGAATTTTGAAAGTGTTATTGATGAAGGTATTATACCAACACAATATGATATTTTGGTGTGTAAAAGAAGTAATGAGTTGACCACCGATTCATTTCAGTATTCATTTTATCTTTCTTCGTCATTTAACACCATTTTTGAAATTAATAACTTTAATATTTTTGGAAATATTACATCATCGGTTACAGGGAGTGGAACATTCTTAGATATTAATTCGATAATACCAGGATATTCTGTTAAAAACTTTATCGGTGCATTAGATAAATTCTCATATAATCTATCTCCTATATCAAATAATACATTTTATACAAAAAACAGAAACATATATTCTTATTACGATGGAAGTCCATCATCTAGCTATGTGAATTCTGTCTTTAACTTTGATTTGGGTTATCCAATTGATATTAGCGTAAGTTCGTCTACGGCAAATGGATTTTTGGTTTATAATAACAATATCAACTATTCTTATTTAACCGCATCATTGTATAATTTTGTTGGTAGTAATTATACGGAAATATTTAATACATCTAGTTGCATGTCACAATCTGTGACGATATTTCCATATCAAACAAAGGATTTTGAAGCTACAATTAAATATGATGTAAGCGGAGTAGGACCATCTAGACTTGAAAATGTAAAAATAAACAGACATTATGAAACTAGAGTAGATAATACGCTTTCACCACATTCTTCAGTTTCACAAAAAGAATCTCAGAATTATTATGAAGATTCCAACAAACTTGGAATATTTTTGGCGCCTACCGATGAAAGAAACAAAGATATATTGGATTTTTACGGAGACACTAACATTATATCGTCGGTAGCTTATCCCGAAGATAGATATTCATCTAATTTTCGCTATAAGTCCTTTAGACTTTTAAGAAATGATTTTTACAATTATGCTAACAAATATAAGGTATTATTTAATGAGTTGTTTGCAATTTATAACATTTATGTTGACAGAAGTATATTTGAAACATTAAAGAATGTATTTCCAGCGCGAAATAAAGTATATACTGGATTATTAATTGAACAAACAATTTTGGAAAGAACAAGAATACCAAATCTTCCACCATTTGTTGATAACATCAATGTGCCGACGGGTTATATAGACCTTCGGAATATTATAAATCATATCAATGGTGGAGAATTTACAAATTTATTATCAACGAATTCAAAAATGATAAAATATCAATATGATGATTCATATGTGGAAAATAATTATTATGGCTTCTCAGATATTAGTGACACTCCTGACAAATATCAACATGGTCTTTTCATAGAATCTGGAAGTGGTATAACTCAATATGATTCTGATTATTATTATGTATATCTGGTTGATGTTCCACTAAAAGTTCATTACACAGATAGAATGAATTTATTGGGTACATTGGAAAAAACTTTTAAACGCGTAGAATTAGTAGAAACAGCATCGGCTTTTAATGCTTCTCCACCTCCTAATTATACTTTATATTATAAAAACTATTACAATAACACTTCGTTTAAACCATTGTCTTTTAGAAAAGAGGCTTATCCAAATTTTAATACTAATGTATTTGTTTCACCTTCGCCTTCTTGGACGGTTAAATCAAGACAAACAAGTATAACAACAATAAATCAATCGAGAAAAACAGATAGAAGCCCGATAATATCAACTGGAACTGGTGGCGTGATTAATACTGGTCAAGTAGGTTCGACCAGTAATGTCGGTGTAACTACAACGGGTGGTGGTGGGTCAGCTATAATTACAGGTGGGGGAACGGCTGGTACAGGCGGTTCAACTGGTGGAACAACCACCACACCAATTGGAGTGGCTAGTAGCCCAACTCCTACAATTGTGAGATAAGAGAAAGAAAATGTGTGTTTATCTATATGTATTCATAATAGGATTGCTGGAAAAGAACAAAAAATATATAAATAAAAAATATTTTTAACACTATTTATTAAAGGAAGATTATATGTCATATTTGGATAATAAATCAATATTTGTCGATGCGGTCTTAACAAAGAAGGGCAGAGAATTATTGGCAAAAAATGGAAGTCTTAATATTACATCGTTTGCGTTAGCAGACGATGAAATTGATTATTCGTTGTTTGACCCAAATGCTCCATCGGCACAATTATCTGATATCGCGTTGGTAAACACTCCTGTTTTTGAACCAGTTGTTGACGAAACACAGGCATTAAAATTTAAACTAGTTACTTTGGATGAAGGCACAACATTTATACCAACAATAACCATTGCACAGGGAAGTATCAATATAAACTCCACCTATACGGGTAGAATAATTATATCTCCATCCACTACACCCGCAAATTACAATTCCAATTTGGGATATACAGCTATACTTGGTAATAGCAAAGTTGGAAGTTTGATAGTGACTGTCCAAGCGCCATCATTAAATGCTGGCGCAGGAACAACGGCGGTTTTTGCTGGTGATATAAGTTCTGCAAATTCACAAACATTAATTGGTATGGAATTTGCATTTGTTCCTTCTGCTAATTTACAAAATACAACCTCAACAACACTAACCATTATTGGAAATGAAAGTGGAGGCGGAACAACAATTGCAGTAACAGTGACGGTATCTTAAAGAATTTAATATTATGCCAACTTTTAAAGTATATCAACCATTTGAATCTGACGATGTAATAATCGGGAAAACTAGTAGAATTTCCAGTGGATTTTTTCCCGATGGAGATGTATATTATTCACAATCGACATTCTTAACTTCACCATTACAGCTTCAAACTATCACTCCTGGTGGCAGTGTTTATGATATTTTAAATGGATTGTATTATACAGAAGTTTATAATGATAGTGTGACTAATTCTCAATTATTATTTAGTGTTTCATATGGTGAAGTTAATGGAAGTGGCTCTGTATTAGGTAGTCCTGTTCTTAGCACCAAAGCAACATATTCACAATACCGAAATGTTTTACTTGGCAGTGGTGATATTGATGGTTTGTTTAGCTTTCGAACGGGTTCAGTTGGAACAAATGTATACCCAACAGGCTCAGCTATATGTATAATGAATTTTTCCGCTCAATTAATGCGGGATCAAATAGACCCAGGTCAATGGTCTGTTAATATTGGACCATATTCTTTTATTGATGAATTTCCGCTCCTAACCCCATCAGAAAGAAAAGAAAGTAGATTGGTATATGAAATTATATCCGGTTCATTTGATTCTCTTACAGGTCAAACTATTGCAGGTTCATCGGGATACGATGCAATTGGATTATTTTATCCAAAAAGCGGAATAATGGTATTTAATGCGACATATCTGAATGATATAGTTGGTGTGGGGTTAATTCTGAATACTCCTACTATAGATATAAATTCTTTTCAAAAAAATGATGTAGTATTCTATAATGCTTTAAAAAATGCCGGCGGACAAATGCGAATAAGAAAATCAGAGTTTGTTCCATCTACACATTATTTTGTTAGAGTAAAAAATCAAGATTTTAATTATTCTAATAATATTACTTTTGCTCATCAAGAAACAGATGTATCTGGCAGTTTTAACAAGGGGGATATTATTGATTCATTGATTGCGAATCCTATTACTTATGTTACCACTGTTGGTCTGTATAATGATGTAAACGAATTGGTAGCAGTAGCAAAATTGAGCAAACCAACGATGAAATCCTTCGATAACGAGCTTCTAATTCGTATTCGTCTTGACTTTTAATCTAAAATTTATATTATTCTCTTACGCAAATAAGTTAATAAATGTTATATTTATAATTATATGTGGTGCGATAACACAATTGCTATTGGTGGAGAATATGTAGATTATGGACCAAATTGGTTATATGACTATTGTAATACAACAGTTGACCCAATAAGCGGTTCGTTAATATTACTAGAATTAGGATCATTGCAGTATGTTTTAACAGATATAGACAATACTTTTGTTTTTCTTGAATCCTATTTACAAAATATTAACAATCTTCCTCTTCCCTATTTTTTACTTCCATATTACAATCAAGCTGTTAAAAACACGATTCCAACTGGTTCAACTGCGTTTCTGTTGGGATTAGAACAAGGCAGTTGGGATTTTGCTTATATTGAAGAGGGAATAAAGGTTGATAAACGCATTTTATTTAATCCAAACAACGAACCTAGGAATGTAGATGAATCCTATAAGCGAGTTGTTTATAATCAATATAAAAATTTATATTATCCTGATGTCAAGGATCCTACTAAGATGCTTGGATTAGACAATTTAGACATTTTATTAGACAACAAGAATAGACTTTTATATGATGAAATTAAAGTTGTAACAATACCACAACTATATTTTGCTGACAGAATAGAAGAAAATAGTGTGGAAATAGATGAAACGGCAGGAATATCTTCCTATAAAGTCATTGATGATGGATTTGGAAATTTAAAAGCAAAAGATATGTTTTCATTTGTCATTGACGATGTTAACAAAACTATACCGGATTCTAATATCACCATTAAAAACAGAAATATGGGTTATTCTGTTTCTATAAATGATAGATGCGCATTAATAGGGAATCCATGTTTTGAACTAACTGGGGTGGAAGGAAATGTTCAAGTTTATAAATTTAATTCACAAATAAGCAATAGATTTTTTTATGATGGAATATTAAAAAGAAGAACCTTTAGTATATCTGAGGCTGCGCCTTTAATAGTTAAATGTTCAGATTTCGGCAGGTCAGTAGATTTATGTAAAAATGTTGCGGCGGTTTCTTCTATATTGGCTAGATACATATATCCATCGGGCTCAAATGTAGTATATACAGACGCGGGGGTTGTAGAGTTATATAACTTAAATACTGGTTCATATGCTACACCAGCTTATGTAATTTCTTCATCTATTATACCATCCACATATGAAACAGGAAGTGGAACTTTTGGTTGGACAATTTCTTTAAATGATGAATATTTGGCGATTGGCTGCCCGCACACTTATTTGTCGGGCAGTTTATCTTCGGGTAGTTACACTGGAGCAGTATATATTCTTTCTGGAAGTATAACCACAGGGTATGCATTTCATTCACAGTTGACAGGAAGTGATGTTCCCAATGATGTATTATTTGGAAAATGCTTAAAACTTGATAAAAACTATAATAAACTTGTAGTAGGAAATGGAGATAATACATTGGGATCGGGAAGTGTTTATTTATTTGAATTAACTGGTAGTGTGTGGGAGCAAACTTATAAATTTAATCCAACAAAAACAACAGAAAATTTGAATTTCTTGCCTGTTCAACCATATACAACCATTTTAAATGACGCGGATGGGTTTGGTACATCTGTTTCAATTTATTGTTCTTCTTCAACGGATATAAAAGTTGCCGTTGGCGCTCCGTTTGATAGAACTGTTTATGAATTTAGTGGTTCAGGCTGCTATAAAAATGGGGCGGTTTATATCTACGAAAAAGAACGATGTGAAATCCATAGTGCTTCTGTATATGCCTATTCTGGTTTTGTATTTAATCAAACTAGAATTTCTGGGGATGCCGACGCGTTTAAACAAAATATATTTGGTTTTTCTGTTGATATGTGGGGCGATAAAGTCATAGCATCTTGTCCAAAGTATTTTTCAGAATATACCACCGATTATATCTATAATACCTTTTTACAACCTTTCAATTTTAATGACATGGAAGAAATAAATAATGTTGGCATGTTTTATGTGTATCAAAAGGCCGACGATGGTTGGAATGTTTTTGGCAAATACAAGACTAATAAAATTTATTCACATCCATACAATTTTTACGCTTATGCAGTTTCATTATATGAAAATAATCTTATAGCTGGATGCCCAATTGTAGTAGTTGACAATGATAATACTGTTCCAACTAATGTTTATGTTGATGAGTTAAAATATTTGAAAAATCTATGTGGAGATTTTAATATATTTAATTTAGTGGATTATAAACAAACACATTATATTGGAAATGTGTTTTATAAAACAGGAAAAATGATAACATCAACAAGTGGCTCGGTATTTGATTTTATATTTGAATCACCTGTTAATATTTATCCTGAATATAATATATCATTTAATAGCCGACTAAAGCTTTACCAAAAAGAAATTGTATGTACTATAAATCCTGGAGAATTTAACTATAGTACTAATCCAACTTCATATACTTATGAACCATATTCTGATTTTGATTTAAACAGAAACGGAAGATTTGATTTTGATGATTGTGATAAATTATTAAGAATTATCAACTTTAAATTTACATCAAATGAAAGGTGGTGGGAGCATTTTAATTATACAGATTCAAATGGGAATTTTATATTAGATGAATCTTTTGCTACAATCGAAGAGGTTGTTCCTTATAGTTTGTTTAAGTTTTATTTGAATAATAATAGACCGATGGATTCTAAGTTTGGGTCTGTGTCTGAAATTAATACTATGATTAATGCATACGATTCTTTGTTAGACATAAATGACGACGGCGTGGCGGATTATTTAGATGTAAATTTGTTGTGGAAGTTTTTTACAACTACACTAACAATTAATAATTATGAAGCATATCAAAACCAAAAAAGTATAATTTCAAGCCGCAATTCCTTTGATTTAATTTATGCCTATCTATTGGAGGAAACAGGAAAAAATAAACCTGGTAAGATTTTAGATAGATTTTACAGCCGGCCTATGTCAGCTTCTGTTTCCGACACCACATCTTCATATTTGGTGCCATATATAACGACAATAGGATTATATGATGGGGCAGATCTTATGGGTGTAGCTAAACTTGGGACTCCAATACGAAATCAAGGAGTATTTCCGTTGAATTTTATCATAAGATTCGACATATAACCTTATATTTATAATTGTATGATAAAAGACAACATTCTTTCGACTAATACAATCTCTCTCCGAGAGAGATATGCAGATTCAGCGCATTCAAAGGTTGGTAAAATAACACCAAATGAAACGCCAATATTAGGTGTTTATAATAAATCCAAAGAATCTAAATTTGTTAAGATTTCTCCAAATGAAACCCCTATATTGGATACATTTAATAAATCAGACCATTCTAAGTTTATAAAGCATACGCCTGATGAAACGCCTATCCTTGGAACTTTTAATAAGTCAGAGCATTCTCATTTTGTAAAGCATACACCAGACGAAACGCCTATTCTTGCCACTTTTAATGCATCAGACCATTCTAAGTTTATTAAACATACACCAGATGAGACACCAATTCTTGCTACTTTTAACGCATCGGAGCATTCTCATTTTGTAAAGCATAAGCCAGATGAAACGCCAATTCTTGCTACTTTTAATAAATCTGGTCATTCGAATTTTGTAAAACATACACCAAATGAAACGCCTGTATTAGCTTTGTATAATTCATCGGGACATTCTACAGAAATTGACACTACAAAATATTATCCTTAAAATTTTTGGATTCTAATTCTACCGCCAACATATTCATTGTAATAACTAGAATCAAATAGTGCATTGGCAAGTATTATTTGTTTCATTTCTTCATAGTTAAGTTCAGATTTGGATTTGCGCCAATATAAAATTTCAAAGAGGAAATTATCTTTACCAATTTTTTGTATATCTTCTTGTAGTTTCTTACAACTTCCCGTATAGGATTTCCAATCGGAGGCTTTTGTAGATCGTCGTTTGTTTACACGACCCTTTAGAGGCTTCTTGGAGACTTTAAATTTCAACAATTTTTTGCCCAAATATTTTTTATCGTTAGTGAGATTGGTTATTTTATAAATAAATCCGATACTATTTTCCGGCGGTTCTTCTTTTACAATCCAATGGCCATAGTCATTCATGAAAATATATAGTATTATTTTTATATAAAAAAATCAAATGGTCTTTAATATAAATCGACTAAATCAATTATCGTGGTAAACTTGTTGTATGTTATTGCAGGAAGATATAATATCTGTTTTAAATAAAGTACTTAAACAAAAAGGACGAATTAGAAGGGGAGAAGACCTTGTATATTTTTGTCCTGCTTGTAACCATTATAAAAGAAAGCTTGAAGTAAATATATTTACTGGCAAATATCATTGTTGGGTTTGTGGCTTTTCAGGATTATCATTTAAGACATTGTTTAAGAAATTAAATGCTCCGCCGGAAGCGTATTATATAATTAAAGAGAGTTATAAACTAAAGCCTAAAGATGAAAATGAAATAGACCATTTATTTGACACAAAAGAAAAAGAACGGAATGTTGTAAATTTTTTACCAAAAGAATTTAAACCAATTTATCTTCCACAGAAATCAATAGAATATAAACATGCGATAAATTATTTAAAGAAACGCGGAGTTACAAAATTCGATATGTATAGGTATAACATCGGCTATTGTGAAATAGGAAAATTTGCAAATAGAATTATAATACCTTCATATGATTCAAATAACAATTTGAATTTTTATTCCGGAAGAAGTTATTATGATAGTTGTAATTTTAAGTATCAAAATTGTGATTTTTCAAAGGATATTGTTGGGTTCGAATCAAATATTAACTGGAAAGAACCGATTACCTTGACGGAAGGTGCGCTTGATGCAATTGCAATACGATATAATGCTATTCCATTATTCGGAAAGAGTATGTCAGGCAAACTTAAAAAATGTATAATAGATAATGCTGTTTATAAAATTAATGTAATTTTAGATGATGATGCAATTAAGGATTCTATCAATATTTATGATCAGTTATCTTCTATGGGAGTGAAAAAGATACATATTATAGTTTTAAAGGATAAAGACCCATCAAAAATGGGATTTGAAAAAATAACAGAAGTAATTGATAACTCTGAAGCACAAACATTGTCGGATATGTTGAAATTAAAGATAAAGTATTCATAAGTTATGGTAACATATTTAAAAAATGACATTAAAAATTTTGTAGGGATTTTGCAGGTTGCAGATATTCATCTTAGACTTACAAAACGGCACGATGAATATCTACTTGCTTTTGATAAATTGTATTCTGCTATTAAACTTACGCCGCCGGAAACAGTTGTGGCTGTTCTTGGTGATGTGTTTCATTCCAAATCAGATTTAAGTCCGGAATGTGTAGAGTTTGCAAGTGAATTTCTTAAAGCCATTGCTGATTTGCGTCCGACTATATTGGTGGCGGGAAATCATGATGCTACTCTTTCAAACCGAAATAGATTGGACAGTTTAACGCCAATAGTAAATGCTTTAGACCATAAGAATTTATACTATTTAAGAGATACAGGGTTATACACTTTGGGTGACATACTATTCAATAATATGTCTATATTTTCTCCTCCCGAAGATTATATTAAAGCAAAAGATATACCAAAAATATATCGAAATAACACCAATTATCTTATTGGATTGTTTCATGGACCGGTTAATAATGCAATAACAGATATTGGCTATGTTGTCAGTAATCGCAGTATAACATTAAATACATTTGATGGACATGAAATTGTTCTTTTGGGTGATATTCACAAATATCAACTACTTCAAAGGTATAATTCAAACAATGACAAGCCGGTTGTGGTCTATCCTGGGTCATTTGTACAGCAAAATCATGGTGAAGATGTTTCTGGCCATGGTTATGTCGTGTGGAATTTAAAAACAAAGGCTTTTAGGCACTTCGAAATACCAAATGAATATGGATTTTATACCATAGAAGTTAACAAAGGAAAATTGGTAACGGATATTAAAGATATTCCTAAAAAGGCGCGCTTAAGAATTAAATGCTTTGAATCGGTTATTATGGAAGTGAAAGCGGTATTGGCGGCTATCAAAGAACACACAGATATTTCTGAGGTTACTTATTTTAGAGTAGATGATGGCAGCTCATTGAAAAATATAATCAACACAGCGAATTTAAAATTGAGCGACATAGGCTCAGTTGATTATCAAAATGAGTTAATAAAAGCATTTTTAACCAAAAAGTTTCCTGATAAGAAAATAACCGATGAAGAATTTAATAAGGTTTTTGAAATTAATAAACAGCTTAATGCGTTAATTGAAAAAGACAATCTTGTTAGAAACATTCGTTGGCGTCCTAAGAAATTTGAATTCAATAATATGTTTAGTTATGGTGAAGGAAATGTAATAGATTTCACCAATATGAAAAATACGATTGGATTATTTGCACAAAATACCGCAGGAAAATCTTCAATACTATCAGCCTTGAGTTTTTGTATTTTTGATAAATGTGACAGAGCATTTAAAGCATCCCATGTATTAAACAGCCAAAAAATGTCATTTGATTGTAAGTTTAATTTTGAAATAAATGGTGTGGACTTTTTTATAGAAAGAAAGGGAATAGCTGATAAAAAAGGTATTGTAAAGGTTGATGTAAAGTTCTGGAAAGAGGAAAATGGTAAAATAACCGAGCTTAATGGTGAGGCCAGACGCAGTACTAATGATATTATAAGGGACTACCTTGGCACATATGACGATTTTATCCTAACAGCGCTGTCCATTCAAAATAATAAGGCAGGTTCGTTTGTGGATATGGGTCAAACAGAAAGAAAGGATTTATTATCACAATTCATGGGATTGACCATTTTTGACAGTTTATATCAAGAATCTGTTGATAAATTGAAGGAAATCAATGGGGAATTGAAGTCTTACAATCTTTTAGAAACGGATATCTATGAAACAATTAGAATTCTATCTGAAAAAATAGAAAAAACTGATGTTTTGTATAAAAAAGAATCTGGATTATATGAATCATTACAAGCCGATAAAACATTGTTAAATGATAAAATCATAGAGCAAAATAAAAAATTAATTAAATTGGAGATTGATGTTCCAAAAGATGTGAATGATTTGATTTCAAAGAAAAATGTCGTGGGGGCTAAAATCTCCAAGTATGATTATGAGATTAAAGAATTAAAATCGGACAATGAATCCTCACAGAATGATTTAAATTCTGTGCTACTAAAGATAAAAACTTCGGTTGATAGTAATATAGACAAAAGACATGAAGAATTTGAAACTTTAAATGAAGAATTAAATCAGAAAAATAACGAATTAGAAACTCGAAAGATTGTTATCAAGTCTAAGCTTGATAAAATTAACAAATTGGAAAAACACAAATATGATCCTAATTGTAAATTTTGTGTGGATAATGAATTTGTAAAAGATGCTATTTTGGCAAGAGATACGATTGGTCAAGATAAAAAAGAAGTTGATGATTTTATAAAGGAATATGATGCGCTTAGCAGTAAAATCAAATCCACCTCTGGAATATTAGACGAATACACTACATATGAAAACGATTTGGAACTTAAAAACAGATTGGAAAATTCTGTTAAAGATACATGCAATTCTATATTGAAATTGGAAAACTTAATGTCCGGAGAATCTAAAAAATTATCTGAGATAGAACAGAATATAATACTTTACCACCAACAAAAAGACGCTATTGAAAATAACAATGCGATTGAAAAAATCATAACTTCCATTGATGACGAAATTGATGAATTGGATAAGAAAATTAAGAATAAAAATAAAGAAGTAATTTCTATAAATTCTGAATTGGTTTCCATCAAAAAAGACAAAGAACTTCAAGAGAAGAATGTTCAAAAAATAAAAGAATTGGAAGCGAAAAAATCTGCTTATGAGCATTATGTTTTTGCTGTTTCTCGCGATGGTATTCCATTTGAATTGATTTCTCAAGCAATTCCTGTGATAGAACGGGAAGTCAACGAAATATTAAGTCAAATAGTAGAATTTACCGTAAACATTCAAACCGATGGTAAAAATGTAATAACTTATATATGTTATCCAGATAAAAAATGGGCATTAGAGTTATCAAGTGGAATGGAAAGATTTATAAGTTCGATTGCGATTAGAACAGCGTTAATCAACATATCAAATTTGCCTAGGCCTAATTTTTTGGTTGTTGACGAAGGATTTTCAGCTTTGGACGCTTCAAATTTGCCAGCATTGTCAACATTGTTTTCGGTTCTTAAAACCCAATTTGACTTTTTGATTATAATAAGCCATTTGGATGCAATTCGAGACTTTGTGGACTCAAGAATGGAGATAACTAAGGAGAATGGATTTTCTAAAATAGTGTATTAATAGATATATATATGTATAATATATGTCTAATGTCCGTACAATCAGTGGTACAAAATATGACCTTTTGCGTTTAAAGGTAGATATTGAAGATACCAATTATAGATCTGAGTATTTTACCGTATCAGATTTAGCAGATACTTTGACCTCTGGAAAGACATTTTTTACCATAAATGGGTCAGATAAGTTAAAGAAAAACTCTAATATTTTGGTAGAAGTTCTGGATTCCAAGGGTACTGTCCTTTTCTATGAATTAACAAAATCCGGATATCATCTCTATCGAGACACAACCGATCTTGTTGTTGCGATAACGGTATCTGATAATATTAGTCCGGGTCTTGGAAAGATTGTTTTGGTTGGTACTACAGCCAACGGCAAATCAGTAAGATGGTCTACGAATATTAAGATTAATCCAGCATTGGATAATTCTTCTCGAATAATATATTTAAAAACTCCTGAACTTTTCACACAAGAAGTATTATCATATGTTTTAAACGAAGCGCTCTCTACTACTATTCAAAACGATGCGATTTTATCAGGGAATGCTACTGGCAGTTCTTTATTTCCAAAAAATTATTCTGATTATGATTCTTTCTATCAAAAAGATACTTCTTTTTCTTATAAATTATACGCATATAGTATAGTATCAACTCTTGGTGTTGATAATGTTTTTGATTTGGAAAATATCAACACACCTATAGATTTATATGTAACAAAAATTTCATATTTAAACAATGAAAATAATATTGTAACACTAAATGTAAGTCTTACCCAGTCATTTTTAATACAAAGTGTAGTCAATAACAATACAGTGGTATTGAATAAACCTTTTATATATTCATTTTCTGGAATTAATCAGATAGTTCCTGTTGTTGAATCAAAATTTATTAATAATTATGTATCTTCAACATATATTACTACTTCACAATTGATAACTTCTGCTGATCCTGATGGTGCGCCTAATCCTTCTGTATTTCAAACTAGTACTACTTCAAGCGCAAGTCTTCGTGAAGGATTTTTAGATGTAACATATAAAGCAATTAAACCATTTACTGGAAAAGCTGCTAGACATAAAATTTATCGAAGAAGTTTAAATAAATCGTCGGGTTGGACTAATATGGCTGATGAGCCATTGTTTAATACAAATATTTTAATAGATGATGTTACCGTAAATAGAGCATACAAAGATTTGGGAATCTATTATAACCAAAATCATATAAGCACATATTACTATTCAAGCTCTGCTCTTATTTCTATGTCATATGATTCATCCGTAAAACTGAATTCAATGAATGTAGTTTGCGGTGGATTGCCTGATTATAATTTAAGTCAAAGTAATTATATAATATTAAAAAATAATAGTTCATTGCTTACATCAAACACATATAAATCTACATATGTGCCTTATGATTCTTCATCTTTTTTAACTAAAAAAGGTGCGGCGTATGACAGCAATTTTATAAAATTCTATAAACAAACAAATTATTTGTTTTCAGCAGATTTGGAATTAGCATCGTTGTCGTCATCGGCCGATGCAAAATTAATATTTTATTTAACCGGTTCATATAATTTGCCATATGTTGGCACAGAAACAGCTTATGTAGAAGGGCGTGGAATAAAATTAGCAGAATATCCGGTAAAGCGTGGTGTTAATTATGTTAAATTTAACGCTGCGGATGTTGGTTCATTATTTGCTTTTAATAATGATTTAATAGGTACTGTTTCTATAGTTCCTGTAAATTTAGCATCATTTAAAATATCTAATTGGAACATATATACTTATTCAGAATTTGGTTGTTCTCCGGATTTATATATAACTCGCATACCATTTCCAGTAACTATTAAAAATGAACAATTTGAATTAAAATTTGAATTGCTTGATATAAATTCAAAACTTGTATATTCTTTTCCCAATAAAATAATAAATTTTGACCCAAATGGCTATACTTTATACAAAAATATAACTTCTAATTATTCCGTTTCTTCATTGAGTAGTTCTTATACAACAACTGCAAGTTGGGCATCAAAAACTATAAGTGCATCATATGCTTTGACCAGTTCATATGCACTATCTTCAAGTTGGGCGCCAAGTTCGACAAATATAAGTTCATCATATGCTTTGACAAGTTCATTTGCTGTATCTGCAAGTTGGGCGCCAAGTTCAACATTTATAAGCGCATCATATGCTTTGACCAGTTCATATGCGTTAACAGCAACCAGTGCATCTTATGCCCCTGGTGCACCATCAATAAGCGCATCATATGCATTGACCAGTTCTTATGCGATTACATCCAGTGAATCGGGGACGGGTTATAATGGAAATAGAACTATAAAACGCAGTCCATATACCACTTTAAATGTAGGAGGTACTTCCTTGAAAGATTTTATTGAAAATTTCTTTTTTCCTTTTGTTCCCGCTACGGTGGCAATTTCAAGTGGTGGTACAACATATTATGAAACTGGTTCGAACCAAAATATTTCAGTTGTATCAACAATAACAGCTAATGATGAAATAACATTTGGTTCATCAAGTGTTTATAGGGATTCTGCTGCTTGGAATACGACAGGTTCACCAAGTCCTTTGATTTTTACATTTACGGATACAACTATATCTTCAAGTCACACTTATCAAACTAGTACTCAAACTAATAATAATGGTTCACCAACAGTAATAAGTTCAAACACTAAGACGGCAACTTTTATTTATCCATATTTATATGGTATGAGTGTAACAGCCGGATTGTCAGGAGTGGCATTATATACAGGACTTTCTGGAAAATCAATAACACCACAAGGCAGTAAAACATTTAATTATAGTGGAACGGCGGTATATATGTATTTTGCATACCCAGCATCATATTCAGATTTGGTATCTATTTTAGACCCAAATAGTTTTCAAGTAATTGGAAGTTTTCAATATTCTGGGTCTGTTCCTGTAACCAGTTCTGGATTGTCAACAGATTGGATGCAAACATATAAAGTGTATAGAACAACATTAGTTGCATCGCCAAGTGGTAATTTTATATTTAGTTAATTTATGTCAATAACATTAATAGATGGATTTATAAATACAGCAGCCTTACCGGTTGATTTAAAATCGGTGTGGGCTTCAACCTCCAGCTTGTATACATCCTCAGCAGGTGGATTCATATCTTCTTCATGGCGTTATGTTGGTATGACTGTTTACTGCCAAGACGCATCTTCTTCATATCAATTGATTGACGGAGTAGTCGATGCAAATTGGGTTAAACTTACCACAGGAAGCAATTATATTTCTTCTAGTTATGCCTTAACTTCTTCATACACATTAACCGCTAGTTTTGTGTCCGGAAGTAGTGGAAATGCCGCTTCCGCTTCTTATGCCTTAACAGCATCATATTTAAATCCTGGCACATATAGTATTACTTCAAGTTGGTCTAATAATTCCATATCAGCATCGTATGCTCTATCAAGTAGTAATGCAATTAGTTCTTCATGGGCTTTAACCGCCAGTTACTTTAATGATATTGACTTAACAGTACCTAGTGCTTCATGGGCATCTTCTTCGATTAGCTCATCTTATGCTCTATCAAGTTCTTATGCAACAATAGCAACAAGTGCTTCAGCCGCGACAAGCATTACTTTTACGCCAACTACAGCATCATATGCAATAAGTTCTTCTTGGGCTTTAACCGCTAGTTACTTTAATGATGTTGACCTAACAGTGCCTAGCGCATCATGGGCATCTTCTTCGATAAGTTCGTCTTATTCTTTGTCAAGTTCCTATGCAGAAGTAGCAACTAGCGCCTCTTACGCAACCGCTTCATTCCAAACTGTGAGCGCATCCTTTGCTACGACTTCTTCATGGGCGTTAACAGCTAGTTACTTCAATGACATTGACTTAACAGTGCCTAGCGCATCATGGGCATCTTCATCAATAAGTGCTTCATATACATTATCAAGTTCCTATGCAGTAACAACGACCAGTGCATCTTACGCTTTATCGAGTTCCTACGCAGCAACGGCAACTAGCGCTTCAACTGCAACAAGTATTACCTTTACACCAATAACGGCATCATATGCAACGACAGCTTCGGCTGCTACAAGCATTACTTTTATACCAACAACCGCATCATTTGCAACAACAGCAAGTTGGGCACTAACCGCAAGCTATTTTAATGACATTGACTTAACAGTACCTAGTGCCTCTTGGGCATCTTCCTCAATAAGTGCTTCATATGCCTTATCAGCGTCATGGGCTCCTGATTTAACTATAACTCAAGTATCGGCTAGTTATGCCCTAACAGCAAGCTGGGCGTTAACAGCTAGTTACTTTAATGATGTTGACTTAACAGTACCCAGTGCATCTTGGGCATCTTCATCAATTAGTGCTTCCTACTCGACCACCGCAAGTTTCGCTCCAAATCAAAGCATAATGATACTTGGTTCGGGTACTTGTTCAACACAACGGAGTGGCAGTGGTAATACTGCTAGTGGTAATTGTTCGACAGTAGGTGGTGGCGTTGGTAATACTGCTAATAGTGTTTATTCAACTATTGCGGGTGGTGTCAACAACGCCGCGTATTGTATCGGAC
>Ga0315288_10000203_pt1 | contig 71272 bp, 54 predicted proteins | sample YL17G11_20_MG_FD_203454 | JGI IMG/M metagenome (GOLD analysis project Ga0315288, IMG submission 203454) | Sediment microbial communities from Yellowstone Lake, YNP, Wyoming, USA - YL17G11_20 | ecosystem: Environmental > Aquatic > Freshwater > Lake > Sediment | place: USA: Wyoming | collected...
TCGGGCAGGTCGCTCGAGACCAGGATCACGCCTCGACCTCGGTCGGCCAACTCGGCGATGGCGCGGTGGATCACGGCCTTCGCGCCCACGTCTACGCCGCGGGTAGGCTCGTCGAGGATGAGCACCGTCGGGTCCGTCGCAAGCCACTTCGCGAGGAGCGCCTTCTGCTGATTGCCGCCGGAGAGATTCCCCATCTCGCGCGAAGGCTCGGAGGGATGGATCTGCATCGTCGAGATCATCTCGGCGACCGGTGTCCCCGCCCGTCCTGGGCTGTAGAGGCCGGCCCATCGCAGCCGCGGCAGGATCGCCGAGAGCAGGTTGTCTTGCACGGACAGCCGGAGGGCGAGCCCCTGAGTCTTCCGATCCTCCGTCAGGTACACCAGCCCCGCCCGCACGGCCTGCTCGTAGCCGTCGGCACCGACGGGCTCCCCACGTAAGGCAGCCGTGCCCTCGTCCCGAGGGTCGATGCCGCAGATCGCCCGCGCCAGCTCAGTGCGTCCGGCGCCATTGAGCCCGGCGATGCCCAGCACTTCGTTTGCACGGAGCGTAAGGCTCACATCATGGAAGAACCCGTACCGGGTGAGGTGATCGACCCGTAGAAGCAGCTCGCCCGGGCGTGTCCGACGTGGAGCGTAGAGGTCTCCCTGGGCGCCGCCGATCATTCTCTCCACGATGAACTCGCTCGTGACGTCACCGATCCGGAATGTGCCCACGCGGCTGCCGTCCCGCAGGACCGTCACACGGTCGGCGATACGGAACACCTCGTGAAGGTGGTGGGAGATGTAGACGATCGCGAGCCCGTCTTGCTTGAGCCTGAGGAGGATCTCGAACAGGCGATCGACCTCCTCCTTCGAGAGGGCGGAGGTCGGCTCGTCCATCACGAGGATGCTCGGCCCATAGCCGAGCGCTCGGGCGATCTCGACGAGCTGGGCTTCGTGTTGGCTGAGCTCCTCGACCAGCGTCCAGGGGTCCACATCGAGGCCGACGCGCTCCAAGCAGCGCCGGGCTTCCTCCTCAATGGCCCGCCGGTCGAGCCACCCTCCTCGTCCACAGGGCAACCGCCCCGCGAGGACGTTCTCGGCGATGCTGCGTGGGCGTGCGAGGCTCAGCTCCTGGTAGGTCATCGCTATCCCGCAAGCGCGGGCCGCTGCGGGGGAGTGGAGCTTCACCGGCCGCCCGGCGACCTCGATCTCGCCGGTGTAGTCGGAGAACGAACCGGCGAGGATGTGCATGAGCGTGGACTTCCCGGCCCCGTTCTCACCCATGAGGGCGTGGATCTCGCCGGCGGCCGCCTCGAAGTCGACGTGGTCCACGGCCAGAGTGCCGGGGAACCGCTTGGTCACCGTGGCCATTCGAAGGACGGGCGGGGTGTGCGGCATCGCGCTGAGGTCACCCCCGTCCCAGGGCGGGATACGTCCCGAACTCGGCCACTGCGTCGAACACTGCGAGGACGTTCTCGACCGGGGTCTCCTCCAGGATGTAGTCATGGCTTGCACCGGCCACGTACCCGCCACCGGGGGCCATGATGGAGATGACCTCACGCGTGCGCTCGCGGACGAGGTCGGGTGTGCCCTCGATCAGCGCCGCCTGTGAGTCGATGGCCCCGTTGAAGAGGATCCGGTCCCCGTAGGTGGACTTGAGATGGGCCAGGTCCATTCCTCGGCAGCCCGGTTGTACCGCATGGATGCCATCGAGCCCGGCGCCGATCATCATCGAGAGCAATGGCTCGACGCCGCCGCAGCAGTGGAGCTGCACCTTGAGCCGGTACGAGTGCCCCAGGTCGATGAGCCTCGCAAGATGTGGGAGAAGGAACCGCTCGAACAACCGCGGGCCGACGAGCGGTCCCGTCTGGCTCCCGAAGTCGTTGCCGATGAAGAAGATGTCGATGGCGTCGGCTGCCGCATCGAGGATCCTCCGGCTGGCCTCGTGGTAGTAGGAGACAATGTGGTCGAGCAGGGCATCCACGATCTCCGGCGCATCGCACATCCTCAGCATGAGCGTCTCCATGCCGAGCAGGTCGATGGCATCGTGCCAGAATGGCGACCAGTCGCCACCCAGAATGGCATACTGCCCGCCCCAGGCGAGCGCCGCATCGCGGATGCCAGAGACGTCCCACCAGCCGGGGTCGGGCCAGGGGTAGGCGTCGATCTCATCCACCGTGGCGTCTGCGAGCGGGTGCGCCATGGGCTGACCGTAGCCGAGCCCGCGCCGGTCGATGCCGAAGACGGTCTGCATCATGGCGTCGGCTGCGAGGTCAGGCTCCGGGCCGACGTAACGCGCATACACGCGGCGGAAGTCATCGCCGAACCGGACGGAGAGCTGCTCCGTGTCGTCGATCCCGAGGTACTGCTTCGCCTTGGCGATGAACTCGGGGGACGCGCCACACCAACGCGGGACCCGATCGGGCTCCTCGTGCGCGAATGCCGTCATCACTCGTTCGCGGGGTGTCATCGGCCTACTCGCAGTAGAAGACCTCTTCCATGGATGCCCACCACTCCCCCTCGTCTCGGTTCGCGAGCGGGATCTGGCAGGGCTTGCACACATCCCACCAGCGCTGGGTCGTGGGGTCGGCCGCCATCTTCGCCATGTCCCCGTCGAAGTCCGATCCCACGTACTCGAAGTAGCTGAAGAGGTAGTGGTTACCGTCCGGGAGCTGCCGGAGGTGGATGGAGTAGTTCCGGATGTTGCACTCCGCGATCATCCTCAGCACATCGGGCCAGACGGCTGCGTGAAGCGCCTTGTACTCCTCGATCTTCTCGGGTCGGACGCCGATGACCATGCCATAGCGTTGCATCGTGCTCTCCCTTCGTTTCCGGTGGCACCGGGCTTCCTCAACCGGCCCCGTCACTCACCTCGGACCGCGCGGACCACCGTGTCATACGCCTTGCCCGAGACCGCGCTGGTAACCGAGTGATCCGACTGGAAGATCAGCCCGCCGCCTTCGGACGCCCGCAGCACTCGCCGCACGTCCGCGCGGATGGCATCCTCGTCGCCCGTCTCCCAGACCCGAACGTCGCCATTCCCGCAGAAGGCGAGGCGATGACCGTACTCCTGCCGTAGCTCCGACACGTCCAAGCCCGCTTTGACCTCGAGCGGGTTGTAGGCGTCCAGGCCGATCTCGATGAAGTCCGGGAGGATGTCCTTCACGTTGCCGCAGCCGTGGTAGATCGCGGGTAGACCCCGCTCGTGCGCCGCGTCTATGATGGCCTTCACCCAGGGCTTGAAGTGGTCGCGCCAGTAGCTCGGGGCGAACAGCATGGCCCGCGTGTAGGCCACGTCGCCCCAGATCACGAACCCGTCGATCAGCCCTCTGGCGGCATCCATCGCCGCCCGAGCGCACTCCGCATAGTGGGCCCCGACGCGCGCGATCACCCGCGCCATACGCTCGGGGTAGAGGCCCATCCACAGAAGGGTGTTCGCCTGGCCGATGAGCCGCGTGCACAGCTCGGCGACCTCCATCATGCTGCCGTAGACGGGGATGTCCGGCCGCAGCGACCTGACGGTGTCGATCCACGGCGGGGAGTTCCGCGCGAAGCCATCGCCGACTCCAGCAATCTGGTTGTCGCCGCCGTCGAAGAAGCGTCGCCGGTCCGCCGGGTCGTCGAGCTCGGCTCGCTCCAGCTTCTCGATGGAGTCGACCTCCCACGCGAGCATCTCCGGCATGGGAAGGCTGAACACCTTGCGGATGACGGCGCCGAAGCCGGTCTTCACCACGACCTCGTTGGCGTCCTCGCGGATCGTCTCGAACGGCCGAATCCACGGATCCATGTTCGGCATGGTGACGATCCAGTCGAGGTCGTAGTAGACGTACGGCGTCATGTCCGGCGGGAGGCCTAGCTCAGCGCGCCAGCGCCGGACGAAGGCGCCCCAGAAGAAGTCACTGATCGGGACCTGGTCGGGCTGCTCGTGCGCGAGCGCCTTCCGCATCCGCTCAAGCTTCGCCAGCGTGTTCGGCTTACGGTAGTCGGTCATGCCGCCTGCCCCCTCTCCCGCAGCCTGCGAGTTCTTCACACGGCTCGCCGCGTCCTCTCTCAGCCATGCGCGAAGACGCAGGCCCCTCCGGCAATGCTGCTGGCCGACGCCCACAGGTCAGGTACGGGGCGAGGGCTGAAAGACGCCAGGCGTAGGCTTGGGGTGGCCGGCGCGGAGTCCGGCCCTACTGGTGAAGGCGGGTGCCTGTCGGAAGCCCAAGGACGTTCAAGGAGATGGCCTGTGCCAACGGGCGTCGCGTGCGGTAAGCCGTGATCCTGTGGGGCCGGACTCCGCGCCGGCCATGGCGAGCCCCCGCCAACGCGCAGTTGCTCCCTCGCTCTGAGACCGCAGGCCTGCGACATCACCCCTGCCTCGACTCTACGCTGGCGGCCCCGCGTCGTCAGGCCTGGTCGCGAGCGGCCTTACACACGCGGCCAGAGCCAGCAGGCTCTCCGTGACATCCGCGAGCACCTTGTCCCAGGCTTTGCGCGGACCCAGGCCGATGATGCCGGCCCGCCTGCAGGCATCTTCCCATCCGTTGTCCCCCCTACGGTGGGCGGCCCCGGCGTTCCTGAGTCGCTGCAGCGCCCGCAGGGGCTCCATGACCTGTTTCACGTCCACACTTGCACACCCGGCGTGTTCCAGCGCAGCCTCCAGCCGGTTGTTGTTGCCTGTGAGCGGCCTTCCCTCTTTGCCCATCTTCGGTCCTGTGGCCGCCTCGATCCCCTGGCTGTCAATCGAGTCGCACAACAGCTTCGCCAGTGCTCCCACCTGCTCGTCCAGGTCGCCGTCGTGGTCGGGGATGGGCCACCCGATCTTCGCCGCCACATGGCGGTCGCTATCCGCGAGCGGCCGGAAGACGAGGAAGCCCCACGCCGTCCGCGTGGAATGGTTGGCTTTGTCGTACGCCTCCCGCATACGTACCGACAGGTCAGCCGTCTCATCGGTGAACTGGCCCATGATGTCGGTCGTAAACCGGGCGCGCGAGATCCCGCCTGCAGGCTGCACATTATGGACTCGCCAGTGCTTCTGCTCCCGGTAAGGGATCAGGCCCAGATCCTTGAGCCACACTTGGATGAGCTCCTCCGGGTTGATGTCATAGCTGATCAGCCAGGCTCCACCGCGCACGATCCCGTCCTCTATGCAGAACCGGGATGGGTCGCGCCGATAGCGGTCCAACACTTCAACGCCGAAGAACACGGGAGTTAGGCTAGACCCGGTGACGTCGCCCTCGACACGGTAGCCCACTCTCCGGGGATCGCATGTGTGGAGCACATCGCGGCCAGTCTCATCGACCCCGGCAATGAAGTCCTCGTAGCTCCTCTGGCCCTCGCCCCACCAGCGCCGCTTGGCTGGCACCTCATCGTAGGGGAACACAATGTCAAAGCCCAAGAGGCGGCCCAGAGCGTGGCCGGTCCGGCTTGGAGAGGGGGCGACCGAGACGTCGTAGAGCCTGGTTCCGTCTCTGGTCTCTCGTCGAGGTATGACGCCCTCCTCGTTCAACGAGAGCCCAGTCGCGGGCGTCTCACGCCAAAGGTCATGCCAGCGGACGAGCACACAGCCCGAGGCGGCGAGGAAGTCACGGAGTGCGTCCACAGAGACCTCGATGCGAGTAACCGCCCGATCGTCGCGACGGCGGGCAACGGCAGAGTCGGACGCGTCTTCGTCGAAGCCGATCCACTCCTGCTTGGCCATGTCGTAGCACGCGTTGTGGTAGACCACGAACTCCTGAAGCAACTCGAGGTGCGACCCGTAAGTGTGAGGGAACGATCGTCCGAAGCAGAACCCCCTGAAGGCCAAGTCGCTACTACCCGCCGAGTCGGCGTAGTAAACGAGGCTGCCGTCTTCCAGCTCGAAACCAGGCTTGCCGAGTCCATGGGGCCAGTGCCTTCCCGCATCGCGGTCGAAGAGCCGCGTGACCTGCTGCTCGTCGTTCGTTAGGAGCGCGCTGACGGACAACGGAGCGAAAGCGTCGTCTCGCACGCCGCACTGACCGACGGCGACCCAGTCCGTGAGCTTGTGCTCCTCGCGAGCGATCCAATCCTCGAACATCAGGCGGCTCATCACGTCATCCAAGGGGTACCTCCCTCTAGCGCCCTTCCCTCCAGTGCGCTCCCTGCCGGGCACATCGGACTACGCGCCCCCCACCAGCTCCATCGCCAACCGCTCCCACTCCCAGAGGCGCTCTGGGTCATAGCGGACGGTGGAGATGTCCTTGAGGATGATCTCGACGTGGCAGCCCTCGGCCTTCTCCAGCACCATCTTCAGCTCGTCGCGCATCGCCTCAGGGCGCCAACGATGCTCCGCGAGGAACGCGGGATTCGGCTTGTAGCTGAAGGCGTAGTGCGGCCCGATGCTCCGCACGGCGCGGTCCACGTCGATCCGGAAGCTCATGGAGACCTTGCGCAGACGAGGGATGCGCCTGAGGATCTCTGCCTTCAGGTCGAGCGGCTCGCAGCAGCCGTAGTAGTTCAGCCCCCAGCGGGACATCCAGGGGAGATCGTGCTTGATCGCGAACTCCCAGTGCGTATCCGGCGAGACATCGGAGAAGATCTGCGCGTTCGAGCAGCCCCATAGGTTGTTCGGCTGCACCCAGCCCGGGTCGTAGTCGGTTCCCGGCAGATCGCTCGCATAGCCGTAGCCGCCCGAGCCGACGCGCGTGTTGTTGCAGTCGAGGGCGAGCAGGTTCTGCCCGACGAACTGGTCCAGCTCCGTCATCCAGGCGGCAACCATGCGGTCCACCGCCGCGTGCACCAGCTCCGGCCGGTCGTGCAGATCGAGCATCGCCTCCGTCACGCCCCACCAGCGGATGAGGAAGTCCCACGGAGTGAACCAGATATGGCTCTGGCCGACCTTCCGCACGGGCATGATCCCATCACACACCCCGCACAGGGCCTCGTAGCGCGCCTCAGTCGCCTCGGCGTCGTGCGTCACCACGGGCATCCGGATCTTCTCGAGGTCGTCGCAGTCGCGGATCTGGATGTTGTAGTGGCGGGAGACGATCGGGTTGGCCTCGTCGGTGCGAACCACGTCGACATCTTCGACGATGCCGAAGCCGGTGCTGTGGATCGCCATCGGGCACGCGATGAAGTCCGAGACGATCATGTCGCCCGGCAGGTGCCGCCACTGGTAGAGCTGTTGCCGTAGCGAGGTCTCCAGGTGCTGTGCGAAGGGGTGCTCCGTCTGCACCGTCAGCTCGTCGTCGACGTTCATCTCATGCCACGGGATCTCGTTGATCCACACCATGGGCCGCACGCTGTCGAGGTCATTGAGCCGTCGCCACAGCTCGGCCTTCTCCCGCTGGACCGGCAGCGCAGCGATCTCCGCCGTATCCGCGATGAGCAGACGGAGGACGTCCCGGTCCTTCGAGGATAGGCGCATCTCCTTCGAGCCAGGCGCTGCCGCGTGAGCCGGGCCATGGAGCACGGTGCATACATCCTCTCACGGCGCGCGCCTGCGTTCGGGCCCGCCAGTGGGCGACTTCGCCCGTGGGGGGCCGAGTCCTGCACAGCGCAACAGAGCCGGAAGGGGCGTGGGAGGGGGGACGGCCTTCCTTACGTACCACAGACCAGAGCAGGCGTCGATATGAACAGCGCCGAAGCGATGGAATGTGCGAGCCGCTCGCCGGCACCGGCAAGCCTGGAGGGCATCCCGTGGGCAAAGGATCGCTGCATGAGGTGCTGGCTCTCGTGCTGTTCCCGGCTCTCGTGGGGGCGGATGGCGCTGTCTTCCCTGGCGCCACGTGGGAGGCGCGGACGCCGGCGGACGTGGGGCTCCGCGCTTCGAAGCTGGACGAGCTGCGCGACTTCGCCGGGGGGCGTGGATGCGTCGTGCGCCACGGGTACATGGTCTACTCGTGGGGCGACGCAACCGCGAGGGGCGACGTCGCTTCCGCCGTGAAGCCGTGGTATGCCCACTTCCTGTTCCGCGCCATCGAGGACGGGAAGATCGCGGGTCTCGACAGCCGGGCGGCGGAGTTCGAGCCGCGACTCAACGACCTCGGCGGGAAGAACGGCGACATCACCTGGCGGCACTTCGCGACACAGACCTCATGCTACGGCATCACCGAGGCGCCTGGCACGGCATTCGACTACAACGACTGGCAGATGTCACTGTTCTTCGACACGCTCTTCCTCAGAGTCTACGGAGCCACGTGGGACAACGTGGACGACACCGTTCTGCACCCGCTGCTCACGGATGTTCTGCAGTGCGAGGATGACCCGACCTTCATGGACTTCGGCATCGACAACCGGCCCGGCCGGCTCGGGGTGTCGCCCCGCGACTTCGCGAGGTTTGGCCTGCTGTACCTGCACAGGGGGAGCTGGAGTGGGCGGCGACTCCTGAGCGAAGCCAGCGCGGTGATGGCCGTGACCAGCCCGCTGCCGAACACGATCCCCCGAGCGAGCGGCGAGGCCGCGGAGATGATTCCCGGGCAACGGTCCATGGGCTCGCTGACGATCCCCGACAACCAGTGCGACCACATCGGCAGCTACAGCTTCCTGTGGTGGACCAACGGAATCGACCGCGAGGGGAAGCGCCACTGGCCGGACGTGCCCGAGGACGCATACGGCGCCTTCGGCCACGGCGGCCCGCGCGCCATGGTGGTCATCCCCAGCCTCGACCTCATCATCAGTTGGAACGACGCCAACATCGAGTCACGCGAGGCGGAGAACCGGGCGCTCGGGTTGCTTGTGCAGACCACGCGGGTGCCATGACCGCAAGGCGCGCACGGGGGACGGACAGGATGGGCAGGATGGGCAGGATGGGGGAGGGGCGAAGTGTCATCCTGAACGCAGTGAAGGATCTTGGGGGCGGGGTGGGGCGTTGCCGGCAAGGGCCAAGTCGCCACCGCACGCCGAGGTCCTTCACTTCGTTCAGGATGACAGACGTTCCGTTCAGGATGACAGACGCTTCGTCCCCGATGACACAGGCGGTTACCCGTCACGCTTCCTGCCCCGCTGGGGTCCTCCCCATCCTGTTCATCCTGTCCATCCTGTTCCCCGCGGTCGGGGCTCCGAGGGGGGAGCCGTTTGTGGAGCTTCCGCACTTCCTGTGTGGCCCCGGGGACCCGGAGGGCTTCCTCTATCGCGGGACGCGCAATGCCGACGGCACGCGCGATGGCGACCAGATGGCGCTCATCGGGAAGCTCGCCCCCACTGGCGCGAACTGTATCTACATGATCGCGGTACGCTCGCACGGTGGCGATGGAGGCCCCACGGAGAACCCGTTTGTGGACTCTGACCCCGCACAGGGGCTGGACGCAAGGATCCTTGGCCAGTGGGAGACGTGGTTCGCGGAGATGGACCGGCGGGGCATCGTCACCTTCCTGATCCTCTACGACGACAGCGCGTGCGTATGGGACACAGGCGACAGGGTCGGCCCGGCCGAGCGGGGCTTCATCCGAGGCCTGGTGGACCGGTTCAGGCACCATAGGAACCTGGTCTGGTGCATCGCCGAGGAGTATCAGGAAGCATACACGGCCGCGCGTGTGCGGGCGATCGCTGCGGAGGTCCGAGCAGCAGATGGTCGGGAGCACCCCATCACCGTCCACAAGCTCCACGGGCTCGACTTCGTCGAGTTCGCCGATGACCCGAACATCGACCAGTTCGCGGTCCAGTACAACGTCCCGACGGCGGAGGAACTGCACGGCGGCTGCGTCCAGGCCCGGAAGGAAGCCGCCGGCAGGTACGGCGTCATCCTCTCCGAGGCAGCCGACTGGGGCACGGGTGAGGTGGCGCGGCGGAAGGCCTGGGCATGCGCGATGGGGGGCGCATCGGTGATGGTCCTCGGGATGGACATCGCGACCACGCCGGTCGCCGACCTCGAGAACTGCGGCCGGCTCGCCCGCTTCATGGAGTCGGCGGACTACGCCAGGCTGGAGCCCCATGACGAGTTGGGCTGCGCCGGGACGGAGTACGTCCTGGCCGCCCCCGGGAAGAGGTACATCGCCTACGCCAGTGCGCTCGACGGTCCGATGGGGCTCCGTGACCTGCCTCCAGGGGGCTACGAGCTGACGTGGCTCGACTGTGCAACGGGACAGACAGTGAGCGAGACCATGCAGGGCGGTGGAGACCGGGAGTTCGCGAAGCCTGAGAGCCTGGGGAGCGAGGTCGCTGTGTTGGTGACAGCCGGCCAGGGGGTCGTCGAGCTGCAGGGCGACGTTCGGATCACCGAGCCGACCACTTGGGCAGACGCTCACTACGTAGTCCACGGGAACGTGGTCCTCGCGCGCGGCGGGGCGCTCACCGTCGAGAACGCCACCGTCGAGCTGGCCAACCGCTATGCCCGCGAGTTCCGATTCGTCTGGGAGGGCGGGAAGCTCATTACCCGCAGGGCAACCATCGGGGGCACGATGCACGATGGGACCGCACAGTGCTCGAACATCGAGGTGCTCGATGGTGAGTGGGAGGCCACAGACACGACGGTGCGCTACTGCTACGGCGTCATCGTCGGCGGGTACGCCACACCCGGCAAGCTCCGCGCTACGCGGCTTGCCGCCGGTCCCAACCCGGACTCCATCATCATGGGTGGCCAGGGGGATGCCATCGTCACCGACAGCAGCTATGCCATCTCCCTGAACGTGTTCGCCAACGCCGGGGGCGGCGGCGAGGTGCTGAACCTGCCGGTGAACACGCCGGTTTCCGCCGTATACGATGCCAGGATGCTCCCGGGTGCCACATACCGGCTCGAACTGGTGAACACGACGGTCTCCCTCTGGTTCCTGTTCGCCAACGGCGTCACGAACGACGGCCCGCCGGCGGAGATCGTGCTGGGCGACTGCCCGTTCCTGATCCCCTCCGTGATGTGCACGGACCTCAAGGGCGAAGTGCACCTGCCGTGTCCGTGGGGCAGAGAGCCGAACGCATCGCTGAAGGTCGGCAACCTGACCTGGCGGACTGCGGACAGGCCGGTGAACGTCTTCACATGGGGCGTCTACCTCTCGGGCGCGGGCACGGACGTGACACTCCTTGGCCCGACGCTGATCTGCGAGCTGATGGTGTTCGCGGGTACGGCACGGCTCATCGGATCCGACGGAACGTACGACGCGGCCACAACCGCGACCACTATCGAGGTGGGCTCGGACGCCGCACCGGAGACGCCGGCTCGGCTGGAGATCCGCAACGCGGCTATCGGCAGGTTCGCGGAGAACGACACCATCCGGGGGCAGATCACCGCTCACGGTCGCGGGGAGATCGTCATCGAGCATGCCCGGTGCGCGCCCTTGACCCTCATCACCAAGGGGCAGGGCACGATCTGCCTCGCGAACATCGAACAGCGGGGGCCCATTGAGGAGATCGAGGAGGGCGGGAGGATCACCGCGCCGCAATGACCGGAGTGCCCACACCATAGCGAGGGGACCAGAGCCATGCGAGTAGCCGTCGTCACAGGACGTCACCCATTCGATGTCGCCGGGTTCCACGCGCTCTTCCGAAGCTTCGAAGGCTGGGACTGCATCATCCAACACATGGAGGACTGGACGTTCACCCCGAAGGAGGTGCGGGAGACCTACGACGTAGTCGTGTTCTACAACTTCCATGCGGACGTACCGCCATCGGAGGGCGCCCCGTGGTATGACTCGCAGATCGGCCCGGCCCTCGGGCAGCTCGGCGAGACGCGGCAGGGGATCGTCGTCCTACACCACGCCATCCTGGCCTTCCCCACGTTCGACGTGTGGACCGAGCTGGTCGGTGTGGAGGACCGGAGCTTCGGCTACCATCTGGGGCAGCAAGTGACGGTGAACGTCGCCGATGGGGAGCATCCCATCGCCCGCGGCCTTGGCGCGTGGACGATGACGGACGAGACCTACACGATGTCCGATCCGGGCGGCGACTCGCGGATCCTCCTGACCACCGAGCACCCGCTGAGCATGCGCAGCCTCGCGTGGACTCGCCGGTTCAGGGAGTCTCGCGTCCTCTGCCTCCAGTGCGGGCACGACAACGACGCGTACTCGGACCCGAGCTTCCGCCAGGTGCTGGGACGGGGCATCCGCTGGTGCGCGGGGCAGCTCGACTGACTCGTGTTCGCGAGAAGCCGTAGCCGCGCGACATGCGGCGAGGGTAGGGGACATGGCAGCGGATGACTACAGCATCGTCAGCCATGCAGACGGAGGTGTGACAGACGACGCGCTGTCGGCCCTGGCGCTCACTTGCTTCGGCGGGTACGGCCTCGTAGCTCCGCCCACGCCAGCCTTCATGGAGTGGTACCGCATGCGGCCTGGGATGGACGCGCAGTACTGCCTGGCTGCCATAGCGCAGGCAGGCGAGATCGCGTCCTCCCTCTTCGTCACCGATGCGGACCTGCAGGTCAGCGGGACCGGCGCTCGCGCCGCGGTCATCGACACGGTGATGACGGCGCCCCAGCATCGGAAGCGCGGCCTCGCCTCGCGACTCATCACGACGGCCGCGGACCGCGCCCGGGAGCGGGGGCGCGACCTGATGGTCCTGTTCACCGGGGCGGACTCCGGGCCGGAGCGGCTGTACTCCGGGCTAGGCTTCCGACGGGTCGCGCGGATCGCCGTTGCCATCGGCTCGCCGGGCGCGGCCCCGGCGCGCGAGGGCGTCACCTGGCGCCGCCTCGCCGAGGGGGATCGGGTCCTGCTCGGGGGTTACCATTCCACGGCCAGTGGCTTCAGGCCCTACACCCCCGGGCACTGCTCGTGGTTGCTGCGCTCCCCCGCATCGTACTCCATCGGCGTTATCGGCGACCCGACGGCGCTGGTGGGCCAGGCGGCGCTAGTGGCGGGAACGGTAGTGCGCATCGAGGGCGAGGAGCGGGAGGCGGGTCTGGTCGTCGACCTGCTGGGGACACTCGATACCGACTCGGTCGCTCGTCTCATGGGGTCGCTGCCCGTCCCGAACGTCGTGGTCTGCTACGACGCCATGGACACGGCCATGGCGGCCGCTTGTTCCCTAGCGGGCCTGTCGGTGCAAGGCTATGACGTAGCCATGGCGCTCCCCCTGGCGGACAGGTGGGGACCGTCCGCTGACTTCGGAACATGGTATCCCCTGACCGAGTCGATCATCGGCTTCTGACGCCGCCGACCGGGGAGGGGGCATGCCGCCATGGGGAGGAATCGGCGGGACGACTGCCAATTGACCATGGATGCTTGACCCGATACGTCATCCGATGCGCTCCCATGCCCGACGGCGACCGAGTTGTCTGCCCTGGCTTGTGGTCGCGCTGCTGCTCGTCTGGATCGGGGTCCGAGTGTCCCATTGTCACCGGCGAGGCGAGGGGAGCGACGACGCGTCGCGCTCCTCGCCTGGTGAGCGCGGCGCCGCGCCGCCGGCCGTGCACGATCTCCTTGCCTATCTGGTCGAGGACCCGGACGGAGGGACCGTGCTCCGCGTCGTGGACGCGGCGACGCGGGGTGACCGGGCGCTCGCCTATCAGGTGGTGCCCGCAGGCCGTCTTCGGTGGGACCCGTCGGGCTCCCGACTGGCAGTGGTGCTCGAGAAGGGGGACCGGGAGGCACTCGTCACAGTGCGCGCCGACGGGAGAGACGCCGCGGTGATCAGTGGGGATAGGGACCTGGGGGCGAACAGCCAGGGGCACCTCTACTGGTACGAGTGGTGCCCGAGCGGCCAGTTCATGGCGTTCGCCGTGGCGAAGGACGGCGAGCCAGGCGGGTCCCGAGGGGACGTGTACGTCGTTGACATCGGCCGCGAGACGCCATGGCTAGCCGCGACCGACGTCCTCATGCGCGACGGGATGGACGGCCGCGGCCTTCCGACCATGGCATGGTCGCCGGACGGCCAGTGGCTGGCGCTGTGCGATGGGCGGGCCGTATCGCTCGTGTCGCCCGATACGAGCGCACGCGCCACGGCCGCAGGGCCGGACGGCCGAGCAGTGGACAGCTTCCTGTGGTCCTCGGATGGCACTCGACTCGCGCTCTTCACGCGTGCGGCTGACTATACGACGGCCGCCAGCGTGTACCATCTGCCCGACGGACCGTGCCGGGTTGTCGCCACGGGGGTGCAGTCCGGGGAAGCTCGCTGGGCCCCAGGGGGCGCCGCTCTGGCACTACCGAGCGCAGGCACGGCGCCGACCTCGTTGGGCGTATGGCGTGCGGGCGAAGACTGGGCGCTGCTCGCCACAGGGGAGGTCCCGGTTCGGGAGTACTCGTGGCTCGGACAGCAGCTGCAGCTCGTAGTCGTCGCACGGCAGGCGGGCGGGGACATCCTCTGTACCGCCGACCCCAGCGGAGCGGACCTTCAGCGCTTGTCAGACTTGCGCGACGCCTTCTGGCCGACGCCGGACCCGCAGGGCGACCGGATCGCCTTCTGCGTGCGTGGCGGGCGGTCCGGAGAGGACGGTATCTACATCGCGGCGAGATCCGGGGGCGAACTCATGCTGGTCCACCGGGCCGTGCCCGATTCGCGGCCAATCTGGTCCCCCGATGGCGCCCAGCTCCTGTACCGCCTGGTGGCCCGACCCAGCCAGACCACGGACGCATTTGTCGCCCGCGTGTCGGGAGAGCCACCCTCGGAAGCCCGGGTCAACGGCGCTCTGGACGCCCACACGGCTGCGTGGTCGCCGTCCGGGCGGTTCGTGGCGATCGAGTCCACAGCCGCCACGTCTCGGGCTCTGGCTATCGCGCAGGTCGGTGCGGAGCCTGTCGTTGTGAGCCAGGAAGTGGTAACATGGGAATGGCCGGAGGTGCCGTCGACCACAGCACCCGGCGAGGAAAGCCAGAACGAGGGAAGGTGAACCCGGAAGGCAATGCGAATCCAACCGACGCATCGGTTCGGCTGCCGGGATGGGGGGATCCGATGCCGGTAACCACGCTGGAAGGGGTGATGCAGTGTGGCCAGCCCCATTCGTGACTCACGGCCACTCGTCGTTCGCAAGGAAGTGACCTACCACAAGGACCGCGCCGGCGGACACCACGTCTGCAAAGCCTACCGTGGCGACGGCCTAACCTCGGGCTTCTACGTTAGCCACGACGAACGCAGAATCAACTGGCGGCCCGCTGTGTTGCTGGACTGACCCTCTTAGCGGGGAGCCGCCTATCGGCGCGGTATCTCACAGGGGAACGAACCGCCCGTGGATATCGGGGCGGCCCGTGACGCTACGCGCGACTGCAACGAAATGGCCTTCATCCTGACGCCAGCGCATCTCCGATGGAGCAGGGCCGAGCCCTCGAACGCGACCGCTTCGGACATTGGCATCTCTCAGAGGAGGGTTGGTTTGTGGTACCTGCCGCGCCTCCGCCGTCTCTCCTCCCTCGCACAGGTCACCGAGTAGGGCTGTAGGTGTCGGTCCGTGACGGGGACGTGCCGCTGCTGACCGGTCATCGGCGCCGGGCGCGTCCCATCCCAACGTCGAAACGGCCGAGGGCCTCGCCGCTCGCGCCCCACCGTCCCGCCGTGGGGGCTCCTGTGAACCGGCCTGCGCTCCGGCGGGGTATGACCTCTGAGACGCCATTCCGGGACTGAGGGCCCGCAACCGGCCCAAAGGCCGGACCAGCCGGGGAGGCCATCGTGGCCGCGCTGCGAGTCGAGAACGTCTGGAAGTCACGCATTCGGTCGGACACGTCAGGCAACTGCGCGCGATACCCCGTGCTCGAAGACGTGAGCTTCTCCATCGACGACGGTGGCGCCTTCGCGCTCGTGGGACCCTCGGGCTCGGGCAAGAGCACGGTGCTTCGGCTCATCACACGCCTGGAGGACGCCGACAGCGGCCGCGTGTTGATCGGCGGGCGCCCGACCACGGAGATGGACGTGCTCGCGCTTCGCAGGCGCGTCGGGCTTGTGGGTCAGCGGCCCGTGGTGTTCGACGGGTCGGTGGCGGAGAATGTCCGCTTCGGCCCCAGACAGACCGGGGCCGACCTCGACCCGAACCGGGTAGAGGGGCTGCTCACACTGGTGGGGCTCTTGCCGGACTACGCGCCGCGTGAGGCCCGCGAGCTGTCCGTGGGCGAGCAACAGCGCGTGTGTATCGCCCGAAGCCTCGCGAACGAGCCGCAGGTTCTCCTGCTGGACGAGCCGACCTCCGCACTGGACCGAGAGTCGGCCCGGAGGGTCATCGAGGCCCTGGCGGGCGTTCGGGCTTCCCTCTGCATGACTCTCCTGCTGGTAACCCATGTGGTTGAGGACGCCATTGGGCTCGCGGATCGCGCGGGGCTTCTCCATGGGGGGCGGCTCGCGGCGGAGGGGGCGCCATCAGAGCTTCTCGGCCCGATGAGGAGGCTGTCGGTCGAGGGGAGCCCCCCGCCATGAGCTACCTCGAGATTCCCTATGGCAACCTGGCAGCGGCGGGCCTGTTCGTTGTTGTGGCTGTCGCCCTGTCTCGCCGGGAGCGCTTGGACCTGGAGCGGGCGATGCTCATCGGCAGCCTGCGGGCCGTCGCTCAGCTCCTGGCCGTCGGGTACGTGCTGAAAGCACTGTTCGATGTCGATCGCTGGTACCTCGTCCTCGCGATGCTGACTGTGATGGTGCTGGTCGCCGCTCGTTCGGCCTCGCAACGCATCGAAGCGCCCATCCGAGGCCTGGCCCGGTTACTGGCCGGAGCCATCACGGCGTCACTGGTCGTCGTGATGGTGCCCGTCGTGTGGGTCGTGTTGCGCCTGGAAGCGTGGTATCAGCCGCAGTACGTGGTCCCCATCAGCGGCATGGTCATCGGTAATGCCATGAATGCCGCGGCCCTGGCGGTCGACCGGTTGGTGTCTGACGTTCGTCTTCGGCGCGACGAGATAGAGGCGAAGCTGTCGCTGGGCGCCGCATGGACGGTGGCCAGCGCCCCCTGTCGGCGCGCTGCCCTGCGGACGGCGCTCATGCCGACGATCAACGCCATCACCGTCTACGGCGTCGTCCAGTTGCCGGGAATGATGACAGGGCAGATCATCGGCGGCGTCGCGCCGGTCGAGGCGGTGAAGTACCAGGTCCTCGTGGCCTGGGCGCTGCTCGGAGCCACCAGCCTCTGCTGCGTCATCGCCGCATGGCGCGTGTCACGCAGGCTCACGAACCCGGCGCAGCAGGTTGCGCTCTAAGGCCGCCGTGCGCTGCAGCGGGCGTGCCCCGGACCCCACCTACTGCCCTCGATGGTCGGTGGCACCGGCGTCTCGGCCGATACGGGCGAGCCCCCGTTCACCGGTTGGGACACCGGTGCCACCCTTCAGGATCGTTGGCGGCAAGCCAGGTGCCGCCGCCCCGTGGGGCAGATCGGCTCTACTTGTTGCCGGACGCAAGACCCTCGCCAGTCAGGTAGGCGTAGCTGTCGATGACGGCCTGCATCATGTTGGTCTTGCACGCATCGAGCTCGACGATGAGCCACTTGAGTACATTCGGGTCGGCCGCACCGATGATGGCCGGCATGTCGAGCTTGCCCTTGCCGACCGCGGTGTGGATGTGCTCGCCAGGGACCAGCTCGCCGTCCTTGATGTGAAGGAGCGGCACCCGCTTGGCCTTGCGTCGGACCTGCGCCACCGGATCGGCGCCACCGAACGCGGCCCAGTAGACGTCGAGCTCCGCGAAGACGCCTGGCGCCTCGTCCAGAAGGACGTCGTGCGGCAGAAGCCCGCCCACGGCCTCGAACTCCCACCAGTGGTTGTGAAAGCCGAACTGCAGGTCACTGCCGCTGAGCGCGTCTGCAGCGGCCTTGAAGGCGGCCGCCGATGCTTTGGTGTCGGCGAGGGTCTTGAACTGGTCGGGCCCGAAGCCGGAAACGTGGTACCTGTAGCCGAGTGCACCCGCTTCATCAATGATCTGGCCAGCGTTCTCGGCGGTCGGCATGGCGCCGTGGGAGCTGCAGACCACCAGGCCGAGGTCGTCGAGCATCGCTCGCGCCTCGGCCGGCGTCATCCCGTGCAGCCCGGCGAGTTCCACACCCTTGTAGCCGATCTCCGCGATCTTCTTGCATGTTCCGGGGAAGTCCTGAGCGCACGCATCACGTACGGTGTAGAGCTGGATGGCAATGGGTTTCATGTAAGCACTCCTGTTCCGTCTGAGGCGCCAACGCGGCCAAGCCAGGCACGGCGCACGGCAGGTGCCTCCTCGGAGCCTGCCGTCGAGGAGGAAGTGTTCGGTGGGCTCGGCGCCGCCCCCTGCCCCCTGCCGATCACCCTTTGAGAGCGCCCATGGTGATGCCCTTACTGAGATGCTTCTGGAGGAAGGCGTAGGCGAAGAGGGTGGGAAGCATCACCCAGACGAGACCGGCGAAGGCCATGCCCCAATCGCTGTGGTACTGGCTGACGATCGTGATGTTCGCGAGGCCCAGCGGCAGTGTGCGGAGCTCCTCCGAGTTCTTCCCCGAGAGGAACATGAACGCCATGAAGAACTCGTTCCACGTGCCAAGGAATGTGAAGATGCCCACGGTGATGAGCCCCGGTCGCGCGAGAGGCAGCATCACCGAGAGGAAGGCCCGGAACTCGCTGGCGCCATCGAGCAGCGCCGACTCGTGCAAGCTCGATGGCAGTGACTTGAAGAAGCCGGTCATCACGAAGATCGAGAACGGCATTCCGAACGCGACGTACACCGTCAGCAGCCCGAATCGCGAGTTGAGCATGTCCATGGACTTCATCTGGAAGAACAGCGGCACGATGGCAAGCTGCAGCGGCACCATCAACCCGGCAAGGAAGTAGAAGAACAGCGGCCGGGCACCTCGGAACGTGAACCGAGCCAGCGAGTACGCTGCCATCGCGGACAACAGCAGCGTCAGAATCACCGTGGAAAGCGTGAGGAGTACGCTGTTCCAGCAGTAGTTGCCGAAGAACCCCTCGCCCCACGCGTGGGAGAAGTTGTCGAAGTGAAGGCCGTGGATACCGGGCAGGCTGAACGGGTGGAGGAAGATCTCCTGGTCCGATTTCAGGGAGGAGTACAGCAGCCACACCATAGGGCCCACAACGACCACCGTGTAGCCCAGCAACACGAGATAGACCAACGGCGTCCAGCCCGACCGATGTCTTCTCTGCCGCATGGTCGCCATCCTAGTACTCCACCGTTTCCCGCCGCATGAGCCGGAGCGTCGCCCACGTGCCGAAAAAGACCATCAGGAACAGGAGCACTGCCACGGCTGTGGCCTCACCGACCTTGAACTCCGTGAACATGGCCTGCACCATCTGCGTGCCGATCACGTGAGTCTCCGTCGTCGGTCGCTGGTTCGTCAGCAGCCAGATGACCTCGAACGCCTTCATGCCCCCAATGACCATGAAGACGATGGCGATGGAGAGGACCTCCCAGATCAGCGGGAGAGTGATGGTCACGAACTGCCGCCACGATGAGGCCCCATCCAGATCGGCTGCCTCATACAGGTCCTCGGGGATGCTCTCCATCGCGGCGAGGAACAGGACCATGTTGAACCCGCATGCACCCCAAACCGACATGGGAATCAGCGCCCAGTAGAGGTGGTCCTGCGACAGCCAAGCGAAGCCCCTCGCCCCCTGCAGCCACTTCCCGGCGGCACATAGGGGGTCCCCAACCCAAGCGAGAGCATTGCCGAGCCACACAAAGCCGTCGCCCACCCAGCCGATCGCCTCGTTGATGGGGCCGCCCGAGGGGTTGTACAGGTGCATCCACAAGAGCGTGGCTGCGACTCCCCCGAGGATGTTGGGAAAGAAGAAGACGATCCGGAAGAAGGTGGAGCCGCGCAACCCTCGGCTGATGCACGTCGCGAAGAACAGCGACAACGGCAGCACGAAGACCGGGATCACCACCATGATGAAGAGGTTGTTCTTGAGTGCGACCCAGAACGCATCACTCTCGAAGAGAAGCCGCTTGAAGTTGAGGGCGCCCACGTACTGCATGTCGGTGAGGCCGTCCCACCGGTTGACCGACCAGACGAAGGACCGGACGCAAGGGATGATGACGAAGACCGTGTACACCAGCGCTGCGGGCCCGACGAAGATAAGCACCGCCGACCGACGCATCGTCGGCCGAGTCTCAGCAACTCGCCCGCCGGTGTTGAGGCGCGCCTGCCGCGCGCGCGCCGAGGTCGTGGTAAGCGAGTAGACGACGGCTGCGAGCAGGATCGTGAGCAGGAGCACCGGCTCCCAGCGGTGACGGACGGTGATCTCGTCCGGGTTGGCCTCCAGGTTGCGCACAGCGGCAGCGCCGGCTTCGAGAGCCTTCGCGGCCTTCGCCGGAGTCTCCGCCCCGGTCAAGACCTTGAAGCGGTGGTCGCTCCAGTACTGTTCCATCTCCGGGTGGCCCTCGCCGGGTGCCGTGCCGTAGGTCCGCTTCGCGGCGGAGACGATGTCGAGCATGTCCTGCATGTCTGCGGTGATGTTGCCCTCCGCCGAGCCCTTCACGGCGGCCAGGATGTCGCGCTGTCGGCAGAACCTCCCCGCCTGACGCCGAGAGGTCATGAACCTCAAGAAGTCGATGCCGTACTCCCGCTCAGGGCTCTGCCGCATGGCGAAGTAGTAGCTCGCTGCAACGTAGATGGCGTCCGGGTCGGCGTTGGGGCTGTTGGGCAGGGGGAGGTTGAAGGCACCCAATCGGAATCCGTCGGGGATCTTGCCGATCATCTCGCTCTTGAGCCACGAGCCGCAGGGGATCATGGCTACGCTGCCATTGAAGAACTGCTGCTGCGCTTCGGTGTGGCTCATCCCCATGGAGCCCGCCTGGAAGTAGTTCACGGAGAGCTCCTGAACCAGCCGGAGGGCCTCGACCAACTCGGGATTGTCGAAGCTGCCCTCCGCTATGTCCTGCTGCTCGTAGAACCGCTCGCGCCCGGCCAGGTGGTAGTAAGCGGAGTCGATGAGCGACTGCGCGTAGCCCGGGTAGCGCCCCTGGAATGCGATGGGCGGGATGTCGGCCGCTTTGACCGCTTGGCACAGCGCGAACAGCTCGTCCCACGTCCGAGGGACCTCCCACTTGTGCTCCTCGAACATGCCCCTGTTGTACCAGATGGCAAACGCGGAGTAGAGAAGCGGGATGCCGTAGGTGCGACCCTCGTACTCGTAGCGGTCCAGGCTCCCGGGCAGGAACGAATCCCGCCAGGTGGAGTCGTCCTCCCAGTTGGGACCATCCAGGTACCGATCGAGCGGGAGCACGTCGCCGTTGCGGATGAGAGCCCAGTAGTTGAGGCCGGCATTGGTAACCGCGGGGAAGCTGCCCTCGAGCACCCGAACGCGCACCTTATCGGCGATGCGGGGATCGCCATAGAGGTCGATGAGGACGCGGGGCTCACCCCATTTCGCCCTCTCCGCTCGGGCATCTGTGTAGTCTCTGGCGCACTGCAGGAAGAAGTCGAGGCCCTCGCCCCCCTCGAACACAGGCACCTCGACGACGATGTCGCCTGGCGCGCCGCCTACCGGCCAGGCCGTCAGCGTCAGGGACAGCCCGAGGGCCGGCAATACCCAACCAAGCCTCATTCGCTCTCACCCAGGTTGCCGAGCAGGGAACGCTCGACGTTCTGGAACAGCACTTTCGGGGGAGAGCGCTGCGTCTCCTTGGTGCGGGAACGCCGGCGGGTTCCCTCCACCCGCCTGCCGCCCCGCTATAGCTTCAGCTCGAGAAACAGCGCCCCGGGCATCGTGTTGTCGTTGTAGCGCTCGATCTCGCGGAAGCCGATGGACCGGTACAGCGCGGTGGCCTCCGGCATCAGAGAGGGGATGGTGTCCAGGCGCATGGCGGAGTACCCGATGGACCGCCCCTCCCCAATGATGCGCGTCACGAGCTGCACCCCTATGCCGGTCCCGCGACACTCCGGGCGGACATAGAGCCGTTTCATCTCACAGAGGCCATCGGACAGCCGATGCAATGCTACGCAGCCCGCCGGCGCGCCGTCCACCTCGGCAAGGAGCAGTCGGCCCGATGGCGGAGCGTACCGCCCCGGGAGACCGGCGAGCTCCTGTTCAAGGGCCTGGAAGCACAACGTGCCCGCGAACGAGGCCGCATACTGCCGCATCAACTCGCGGACGCTCACCAGGTCGGCTGCATCGACACCGGTGACCTCCCGGATCATGCACGTCTCCCCCGTCGGAGAACGGACGCTGCCCGAGTGTGTGGCTTCCCGCACGCGCCGCGCCAGGGATGCAGGCGCGCTGTGGCCCCCCAGTCCCAGCCCCTGCCGGCGCACCTGGCCGATGTTCGCAAGGTCGCCGCGCCGCACCTGCCTCCCCGCGGGTCCCGTTGCCCGACAGCGCCCGGGCGCCTCGTCGCCGAACTTGCGGAGTACGGCACCGAGGTCACTGCAGAGCTGGTCCAGAAGGTGAGAGCCGAAGCCGTGGACGATCGGAGGTCTGACCGGCCATGAGCACACGGCTCTGGAAGGATGAGGTGTTCGCGGACTGGTGGCCGCTTGGCCAGTCCATGGTCCTGGTCCGTGCGCCGTTCCGTGAGGCCACCAGGGCGATGAGGAACCAGGCCGATGAGTGGAGCCGCCGGGTGGGCGCAACCTATCGCTTCGATTGGCTGCGCGTCTCGTGCATAGACGAGTGGTTCCGCTGTGTCGAGGAGTTCACGATTGTGCCCTCCATGCACTGCGCCCTCCCGACGAACACCGACTGGACGGTGATGTGGTGCAACTCGTTCCTCTGCGCCGGCCATCCACCACTCGCCCACTGCCTCACCGAATCCCAGCAGCTCGAGACTATCCACTTCTACTCGACGGACCGGAATTCCACTCAGTTGGCGGGAACGCACTTCACTTACCGGAAGCCTACCGGGAGCGGGGAGCTCACCAAGCGGGATGTCTACTGCTGCAACCAGGGAAGCCGATGGGACTTCCGGCAGGAAGGTGAGCCCCTGCCGGAGGAGGACCTGGAACGCTATTCCGCCAGACGAAAGCGGGATCGGCTCTGCGAGGAGAGCCTGATGGCGTTGCTGGAGCGACTCGGGGTGCAGCCCTGGCTCGAGAGCACCTACGAGTTCCGCAGCAAGCTGCTCCGCATGACTGACAAGAGGAGCCGCCCTCCATCGGAGCGCTTCACTTTCCGGCAGGTCCGAGAGCGCGCCGGTGGGCCACCACCCGAAGAGGATGACGACGAGCCTGAGGGCGCCCCGGACTACTTGCTTGGGAAGTGCCAGGAACCGAACGGGGATGGTCCTGCTCGATTGCTCGCCGATGGGCGCTGGTGCGGCCATGGCGAGCCGACGTTCCGGGCCTATGCGGTCTCCTGCGAGGACGGCGACCGGTTCGTGGTTCGCCTGCCGCAAGCCGAAGGGCCATCCGTAGTCGAAGCACAGCCAGTTGGCGGGCGAAGGGGTTTCGCCATCTACGACAGTCGTCGGCACCCGGCAAGTGTGTCCGCGGACTCGGGGACGGAGCCCACGCTCTTGCCACCGGAGCGGTGTCCGAAGTGCGGATCAACGGTGTTCCTGGCTGCCGTCGGGTTCGAGGTGCCGGTCGATGCCCAGTCCGCGAACGACACGAGTTGGTTCGCACTGGCGCTGGAATGCGGTCAGTGCCGCTCGGGCAGGATCGCCTATGAGCACGAGACGGCGTGAGGCGAGCGGCGACGGTCCGGAGGTGGGAGCTTGAGCGCGCGGCAGGTCTACTCCTCTGCGGTCGCCGCCAGCGTTTTCCTCTGCGGGCTGGTTTGCGGTTCGAGTGCCGGGCGCCGCCCCATGGCCGGAATGACCTTCGCTGCATGGACGCCTGGTGGGTATGCGGCGCCCGAGGCTACGCAGCAGTTGGGGCGAGTGCGGGAGCTTGGCGTCGACACGGTTGCCATCGTCGCGCGCGGGTACCAGGACGGGCGCCGCGCCACGGAAGTGCACCTGGACCCGGCCCTGGCGGCCTCGGCGGAGGAGGTGAGGGGCATCATCCGAGTTGCGCGCGGGCTCGGGATGCAGGTCATGCTCAAGCCGCAGCTCGACTTCCCGCCGGGTTACGCCGGGTGGCGCGGCGAGATCGAGTTCGACCGCGAAGAGGACTGGCGGGCGTGGTTCGAGTCGTATTCCGTCTTCATGAGCGCGTGGGCCGAGATGGCCGAGAGCGAGGGGGTCTCGATCCTCTGCATCGGCGTGGAGCTCGATGCGACGCGGCACCGGGAGGCCGACTGGCGGGGCGTTGTCGCGCGTATGCGCAAGTCGTTCTCGGGCTCGCTGACCTACGCGGCCAACTGGGATCGCGAGACCGACATCCGATGGTGGGACGCGCTTGACTACATTGGGGTCGACGCCTACTACCCGCTTGGCGAGAAGGATGACCCAACGGTCGAGGACTTGCGGGCAGCCTGGCTTCCGCACATCGAGCGCCTCCGCTCCTGCGCCGAGGAATGGGGGAAGCCGATACTCGTCACGGAGCTCGGGTACCGCAGCGCGGAGGGGGCGGCGACCCAGCCGTGGGAGTGGGAGATCACCCGCCCGGTCCGCCTCGACCTGCAGGCGCGCCTGTATGAGGCCGCCTTAGGGAGCCTGTTCGACCAGCCGTGGTTCGCGGGTGCCTTCTGGTGGTTCTGGAGCGCCTCCCCCATCGCTCGGCCCGATGAGGATGACGACTTCACAGTCCAGGGCAAGCCGGCCGAGGAGGTCGTCCGCAGGTTCTACGGCCGCCTGCGGCCCCCCCGGAGACCCTGACAGGTGAGCGCCCGTCCGAGCCCGAAGGCACCCGTGGTGCGGCGGCCGTTCGGCGGCGTGCCGTAGACAACGCTGTGTACCGGAGGCCTCGATGGCCGACCTTCGCTTCCGACAGATCCACCTGGACTTCCATACGAGCCAGGAGATCCACGGGATCGGCAGCCAGTTCGATCCCGATGAGTTCGCGGACACGCTCCAGCGGGCGCACGTCGACTCAGTGACGTGTTTCTCGCGGTGCCATCACGGCTACATCTACCACGACACCGCGCGGTTCCCCGAGCGGCGGCACCCCAACCTGACGTGCAATCTACTCGCGCAGCAGATCGACGCGTGCCATGCGCGGGATATCCGGGTACCGATCTACATCACGGTGCAGTGGGACCTGTACACCGCGAAGCACCACCCGGAATGGTTGGTGCTCGATGAGAACGGCGGGCACCCGGGCACACGGCCGTTCGACGCGGGGTTCTACTGCCGGCTGTGCCTGAACTCGCCGTATGTCGACTTCCTCGAGGCGCAGACCGTTGAGGTCTGCCAGACGCTCCCCGTGGACGGTGTGTTCTTCGACATCGTCGCCAGCACACCGTGCTCCTGCCCTAAGTGCGTGGAGGACATGGTCGCCCGCGGACTGGAGCCGTCCATGGCCGGCGACCGCGCACGGTTCGCGGACGAGGTGCTCTACGCATTCCAGCGCCACATATTCGACGTGGTCAGGTCGCGGCACCCGGAGGCGACCGTGTTCTTCAACTCCGGCCACGTCGGCCCCAAGCACCGGAAGATGATCGGCGCGTTCACACACCTGGAGCTGGAGTCGCTGCCCAGCGGAGGGTGGGGCTACATGCACTTCCCCCTGGCGCAGCGGTACGGTCGCGGCCTCGGGCTCCGGACCATGGGCATGACCGGGAAGTTCCATACGACGTGGGGCGACTTCCACTCCTTCAAGAATCCGGCGGCACTGGAGTTCGAGTGCCTCCACGCCGTCGCACTGAACGCTCGCTGCTCGGTCGGCGATCAGCTCCACCCGACGGGCCGGATCTGCCCGGTCACCTATGACCTGATCGGCGACGCGTACGCGAAGGTGGAGGCCGTCGAGCCCTGGTGCCGCGGGGCGAAGCCGCTCGTGGACATCGGCGTGATGACCCCAGAGGAATTCTCGGGTGGTCACGGTCACTCGGGGTTACCGGCGCCCGCGATCGGCGCCACGCGGATGCTGCAGGAGGCGCGGCACCAGTTCGATGTCGTCGACTCTCAGACCGACTTCTCGTGTTACCGCCTGCTGATCCTCCCAGACGAGATCCCTGTGGACGACGTGCTGGCGGCAAAGCTGAGCGCCTACGTAGCTGAGGGGGGCCGCCTGATAGCAACATATCGCTCGGGCCTGACACCGGGCGGCGAGCGGTTCGGGTTGGATGCCCTCGGCGTCACGCTGAGGGGCGAGGCGGAGTTCTCCCCGGACTTCATCCTGCCCGGCGCGCTGGGCAAGGGGCTGCCCGACACTGGCCATGTCATCTATAGACGAGGGCTGCACGTGGAGCCCCTCCCCGGCGGCGAGGTGCTGAGCGAGATGCTGAAGCCCTACTTCAATCGGACCTACCGGCACTTCTGCTCGCACAATCACACGCCGGCCGAGGGGCCGGCCGACTACCCAGGGGCCGTGCGGAATGGCCGGTGCATCTACTTCATGCACCCGCTGTTCACCCAGTACCACGAACGGGCGCCGCAATGGTGCCGGAAGCTGGTGACGAACGCGATCGACCTCCTTCTGCCTGACCCGCTGGTAGTGGCGACGGCGCCGAGCTCAACGATCATGGCGCTGAACGAACAGCCAGCCGAGAACAGGCTGGTGCTCCACATACTGCACTACGTACCAGAACGTCGTGGGCAGCAGTTCGACGTGATCGAGGACATCATCCCGATCTTCGACGTGACCGTGTCGATGAATGTCGGCCCGTCAGTGACGGCCGTGAGGTTGGCCCCGCAGGGCGAGCCGCTGCCGTTTGGTGCGGAGGGCGGACGAGTCTGCTTCACAGTGCCCCGGGTTGATGGGCACCAGGCCGTCGCCATCGAGCTGTAGCGCCTGCCACCGCGGTCCGGAGCCTCCTGAGGAGTACACCCGAGACTACGTCCAGCGCTGCCGCGTCTGGATTCTTCGGAAATCGTGCAAACTTGGGCGGATTTATGCCGTATGATGGAGGAGTCTCGCCCCATCAGAGTGGAATATGGTATCCAATGTGTCTTAGCCGACTTACCCGTCGATTCGTGGCACAGCCTCGTCTGCGGAGCGCTGGAAGATAGAGGGAGTCGGTGCCGGCCTGGCGTACATCGATCGTTTCGGGGTCGTTGGTCACCCCTGTAACGCCGTGGCGGGGATCGCAATGAGGAGGTGGTCCGGCCGCATTCCATGAGACCAAGCGCACTGTGAACGGGGTGCGGAGCGGTTTGCTCGCCACCGCATTCGCCCTCTGCAAACCTACCGACTCATGAGACACGTCCCGTATGCCGGCGAGGCGAGCGCCGTGGGGCGGAATAGGAGGACCCAGCATTGCGTGCACTTCCAATGTTCGTAGTAGTACTGCTCGCCCTTGTGCTGGCAAGCTTCGGGTGCCAGCCCGGCACGGGTGGGGGCGGAGATAACGGCGCTCCCACGATTCTCGGCGCCCTGGCCGTGGACGCGACACCGCGGACCATCGTCCCGGGCGGCACGTCCATGGGCACGGTGATCGCATCGGACCCTGATGCCGGCGACACACTCACCTACTCCTGGGCGATTGACGCCGCCACCAAGGGCACCATCGTGGCGGGTGCGACGCCGGGCACGGCGATCTTTACTGCGGCTGCCGATGCCGCAGAGGGTACCGTCGCGACTCTCACTGTCACGGTGGACGACGGGAATGGCCACACCGCGACGGCGTCCGTGGATGTGACGATCTCGCAAGAAGCCGGGTTCGCGGTGCCGGAGGGCACTGCGAGTGGCTATGTGGGCGCCGATACATGTGCCCGGTGCCATTCCCGGACTCACGACAGGTGGGCAACCAGCGCCCACGCGTTGGCGACCTACACCGATGCGCGACCCGGTGGCAGTGGTTTCGATGCGGCCTGGACGAACGTCGAGTGCGAGGACTGCCACGGTCCGGGGCATGACCATGCCACGAGCCCGGGGCAGAGAAGCACGGCCGATGTGCCCTGGGATGTGATCGATGTCCCAGACCATACGGTTTGCCAGCCCTGTCACTCCGCCGGCACGAGCGCTCCGGCCGCGTATACGGACTGGGCCGGCGTCCCGGGAGCCAACGAGGGAGATCCCGCGATCCAGGAGCCGTCGGCACATGCCAATTCCATGGAGCCGATGAGTGATCGAGACGCGTCTTGCCTGGACTGCCATTCTGTCGATAGGATCGATCTCTGGCAGGATGTGGTGGCGCCGGTTACCGCCGCGACCTTGGTCAATGACCCGATCACGGCGGAGAACCCCGTCACGTGTCTGGTCTGCCACAGCCCCCACCGGGCGACTACGCGCGACACGAACACGGACGACGCGTTCGGGACGGGTTCGATATGCCTGGAGTGCCACAGCAGCGTCAACGCGGCACCCGGTTGGGATGCAAGCAGGGACGCGCCTCTCCAGCCGCGCTACAACCCTGCTGGCGACTTCATCCAGACCACGAAGGGCTTCGCCGAGGACGGGAACGAACTGCCAGGCGACCCGTCTCCCCACTTGGCAGCGATGGACGCAGAGGGCAATGCGAATCTTTGCGTAGTCTGCCATGCCTACGCGTCGGCGACGAGCACCGGCCATACGTTCCTGTTCCGGGCAGACGATCCACCTCCGGCCAGCGGGTGTGCATGTCACCCCGGTGGGTTGCCCGAGGGACTGCGGTCTGAGATCGGGGCACGTCTGACCGCGCTCCAGCCGTACATCCCGGGTCGCAGTGCCTGGGGAGCGTCGTTCTCTCGTGATCAGTACGATGCACTGAGCGACGCGGACAAGACGAGGTTCCAGATCGCCGTCTGGGACTATGCTCTGGTGAACCGGGACGCTAGCCGCGGGGCCCACAACCCGGACTACGCGAAGGCAGTTCTGGATGTCGCTGAGGGCATCATCAACGACCTGACTGGCAGCACGTTGTGACCGTCGTAGTGCGTGTATGGTCCGGTCATCAAGACGGGCTAGCTAGGTGACCTCGGAGAGGGGCGGCTCATGCGGGCCGCCCCTCTCTACGGTTCGCCGAGCTCGTGGACGCCCCCGCAGGTGCGCCGGGGCAGAGCGTGGAAAGGGTCGCCCCGACGGCATCGGGTCGGACGGATGCCGATGGCGAAGTGGAGCTGAGTCAGATGCGGATAGCTGTAGTAGCTCTGGTGGTGGCGCTGGCGACCTCGGCGCTGTGTCTCGCGGACGGCGACGAGTTCGCCGGCCGCGTGGCCCTCTTCAACGGCAAGGACCTGACTGGCTGGAAGGGCCTGGTGGCGAACCCCGTCGAGCGGGCGAAGATGACGCCGGAGCAGCTCGCCGAAGCCCAGAAGGTAGCGGACGAGAGCATGCGCGCGCACTGGAGCGCGCAAGACGGCATCATCGTCTTCGATGGCAAGGGCGACAGCCTCTGTACAGCCAAGGACTACGGTGACTTCGAGCTGTGGGTGGACTGGAAGATCCTACCCGCCGGGGACAGCGGCATTTACTTGCGCGGGTCGCCGCAGGTGCAGATCTGGGACAACCCGATCGGCTCGGGCGGCCTCTACAACAACCAGAAGAACCCAAGCCAACCCTTGGCGGTTGCCGACAACCCGGTGGGCGAGTGGAACACGTTCCACATCATTATGATCGGCGACCGCGTGACCGTGTACCTCAACGACGTGCTCGTCGTCGACAACACGGTGATGGAGAACTACTGGGAGCGCGACAAGCCGATGTACAAGACCGGCCAGATCGAACTGCAGAACCACGGGAACACGCTCTACTTCGGGAGAGTCTACATCCGGGAGATAACCACGGGAGCGGGGAAGTAGCACCAGCGCCGCGCCCCTACGGTGGGTCTCCCACCGCGGGCTGCAGTGCGGGGTCATCGAGGATGGCGAGCACCTGGCTCAGGCTCTCGACCCGGCGGCCCGGCCAGCCGTCCTCTGCGTCCACCCGGTAGGCGATGGGATCGTCGGGTACGCGGAGCAGGACTGGAACCATGCCCACGGCGGCCGCGCCGCTGAGTTCATGGCTCCCGCCATCGCCGACATAAACGCATCGCGTGGGCTCGACACCGATTCGCTCGCAGGCCAGCCCGAAGATGCGCGGGTCCGGTTTCTTGACGGCTTCGGCGCAGGAGAAAACCGCTGCGTCGAAGTAAGCGGCCATGGGGCTCTCGGCCCACAACGCCGGGATCTCCCACGTGGCATCGCTACACAGCGCAAGCCGGAGACCTCGGGCGCGCAGCGCGCCGAAGACCTGGAGGGCGTCGCCACGCGGCTCCATGGAATCGCGCGAGGTGCGCCGGCGAAGCGCCACCGCAGCACGCAGCGCCTCCGGTGCCGGCCGGAGGCCGAGCCGCGCGCACAGGGCCTTCATCGCGCCGTCGCCCGGCCCCAGCCGCCCGAGACAGCGGTCCTCAAAAGTATCGGCCCATTCCCTGGCGAAGGCATTGGGCGCCGCCCCCAGGACTGTGGCCAGCTCGGCGACCACGTTCCGGTGCCCATCCCGCGACAGCCCCGGGACGAGGGTGCCGAACAGATCGAAGATGACAGCGTGCACGGGCATGGTCGCTTGACCTCCCTGGAAGGGCTCGGACTTCGCCGGTCGCGGACCGGGACCTCCGCACGTGCGGACACATCCGCGGCGACGGGCTGGGGAAGGGGCAGGTTACGTGCCCGGCGAAGGGGGCGTGCACGACTCACGTACCGAGACTGGGAGGAAGAAGATGAAGTGCACAACATACTGGCTGGCTGCCGCCCTTCTTATCGGGGCCCTGATCGTACCGGTAGCGGCGCAGAAGGCCGCTGACAACGGCTGGATCCCGCTCTTCGACGGGAAGGACCTGGACGGATGGCATCCTCGGGGTGGGGGTGCGAACTCGTGGACCGTCCATGACGGTATGATGAGCAACGCGGGCCACGGCACGGACCTGATCACCGACGAGGTCTTCGGCGACATCGAGCTCCACGTCGAGTTCCGGGTACCCAAAGGGAGCAATAGCGGCGTCTATCTGCAGGGCCGCTATGAAGTCCAGGTCCTGGATTCGGCCGACGCTACCGACCTCAACACCAGCATGTGCGGGGCGGTGTACAACCAGATCGCGCCCTCCGAGAACGCCTCGAAGCCAGCCGGTGAATGGCAGACGTTTGACATTGTGTTCCATGCTCCGCAGTGCGATGAGAAGGGCGCAGTTACCAAGAAGGCACGCATCAGCGTAGTGCACAACGACGTTCTGATCATCGACGACCAGGAGATCCAGGGACCCACCGGTGGTGAGCTGGACGGCAAGGTTGGCGAGCCGGGGCCGGTCTTCGTCCAGGGCGACCATGGCGTCGTGGACTACCGCAACATCCGCTACCGCCCGCTGCCGCAGTAGGAGGTACGGCCGGGGCGTGCCGGCTGGCCGTCCCGGCCACGGTTTCGCTGCCGACGCGACAAGGCCGTGGGTATAATGCAGTCCGGAGAAGCCCATGCGGTGCCCGATGTGCGACGAACCCGGCAGCCAGGTCATCGACACGCGTCCGACGTCGGACGGCGTGGCGCTCCGACGCCGGCGGCAATGCGCGAAGTGTGGGCAACGTTTCACGACATACGAGCGCTACGAGCCCCTGTCCCTGATGGTGCGCAAGCGGGATGGCCGGCTGGAGCCTTTCGAGGTCCGCAAGGTGCGATTGGGGATCGAGAAAGCGTGCAGCAAGCGGGCGATGACGCCCGAGCAGATCACCGAGATGGCCCGTCGCGTCGAGGAAGAGGTGCGAGGCGCGTGCACCCGGGAGGTACCGGCGGACCACATCGGCCGAACCGTCATGGCAACACTCCGAGAGGTCGATGAAGTCGCGTACGTACGGTTTGCCTCCATTCACGAGGACTTCCAGGACGCCGGGCTGTTCGTGGATGCCGTCGAAACGTTGACCAAGCAGCCGAAGTCCTCCTGAGCTGACGCCCATGCTCGCGATCTGCCCTAGCTGTGGCCGCATCAACCAATCCGGAGAGGACGGCGCTCGCTGCCAGTGGTGCTACTCTGTCCTGTCGGGTGGGGCAAGAGCGCACCGGTCGCCGATCGCACGCTCCCGTGCCGCATGGCCATTGCCGAGTGTCTGCCCTCACTGCCGCGCGTCACTCCCGCCGCGCGCGTTGGACTGTCCCCGATGCGGGGAGAGCTTCGTCGCGCCGAGTGCGTCGGCGGGTTCGCGGCGAGTACGGTGGGGGCTCCGATGGCTCGCGGCACTGACCGCCTTCGCGCTTCTGGCCTCGGTGGTCGCCGTGGTGGCGGTCATGGGCCGGAAGAGCGTTGGCCCTCCGAGCGTCAGTGAGCTGGCAGACGTGCTACCGGGATCGGGGTTCGGTACCATACCGGACGTGGCAGAGCGCGGCGCGCCGCCGTCGCGAACCGCGGGGATCGTGCTCGTGGCAAGGGAGTCGCGGCGGATCCTCAGCCTCAACCAGGTGCAGTCGCTGAAGGCGGGGATGGCCGAGGCAGCGGGGCGGCTGGACAGGTCGACGGCGGAGTTGACGACCGACTGTCTGGCCCTGGTCCCGCTCCCGGCAGGGGCGGTGCTGGGGCCCGTCAGCGGTGAGGCATCCAAGGCTCTGGTCGAGGCCACGGCCGCCTCCCTTCGCGGGATGAAGCTGCCGCGGTACCCCGGCTTGCGGTTCGCCGTGCCCGCCGTTCCTGACTGGACTGACTGGGGCGGCGCGATCGCCATCGGGTACACGGATGACCCCATGGTCGCGGTCCTGAGCTACTACTGCCGGACGCTCGGGAGCGACTGGCGTCAGACCGTCTTGCGCATGGAGAACGAGGCAGAGGCCGTGCAGTTCTCGGGGGTGTACGAGGGGCAGATCGGGACCATAACGGTGGCGCACTTCCCGGGGGACACCTACGCGACCGCGCTGCGGTTCGCCGAGTGTGCACTGCCCCCATCGGGGGTCAGTGCGGGCGATCGAGAACCGGGGGCGGCCCGTGACTGATGTACCGCCCGAAGACGCCGCCGGGCCGCCGGACGTATCGAGCGGGCCCCCATCTGCCGCCCCCGAACCCTCGCCTCTACGAAGCCTGGGTCCCCTATGGTGGCAGCTGGCCAACGCAGCGGCCATGCTGCTGCTGACGGCGGCCATGGGGTTCGTATACAAGCATTACTTCCGCCCGGGCGAGGGTCTCGCGCACGACGCCTGGCGGTTCGATGTCTCGGCCGGGCTGGTGGTGTTGCTCTACACGATGCTGGCGTTTCACCTTCCCCTCCGCAGCCGGGAGGTGCAGGCACTCGTCACGATGATGGCGGCCATGATCCTCTCGCGCTACTTCGCCCATAGGTTGGGCATGCTCATCGTCCATGCCGAACCGAACGGATGGCTCTTCGATCCACACTCCCGACGCGACGTGATGGTCTTCTACTGGCTCATCGGGTCGCCCATCATCCTGCTGACGTTGCCGATGGTGGTGCTGCTGCTGTGGCGGCAGTCTCCGGGCCGGTATGGCCTGGCCGCCGGGGAATGGCGCGCGTGGCTGAAGTGGCTTGGTTTCTCCGTCATCGCTATGGCGCCGGTACTGTGGTTCGGGATCACGAAGCTTCCGACGATGCTGGGGTCGCACGGAGGCGCCCGGCTCGACCAGTTCTACCCCCTCATCATCGGCGCCCGGCAGACCTGGGTGACGTTTGCCGCCTTCCAGGGTCTCATCGCCGTTCTGATGTTCGCGTGGGAGTTCTCGCTGCGAGGTTTCCTGCAGTTCGCTCTCGTGCCTCGACTGGGCTGGCTTGCCATCGTGGTCCAGTGCATGCCGTTCGTCCTCGGCCACGTCAACAAGCCCGAGGCGGAGCTGTACGGCACCCTTGTATCGGGGCTGTTCCTTGGCTATGTCGCCTATCGCGGGAGATCGATGGTGCCTGCGTTCCTGATCCACCTGATCGTGGCCGCCATGAACGACCTGCTCGTGATCCTCTCGACGGGAGGGTTCGGAGGGAGCTTCGGGTAGCAGACCACGCAGACACAACCGCGGCTACCCGATCCGGTCGGCAACCGATCGCGCCAGCGCCATGGCCCCCTCGGCCGTGGCGATCTCACCGGCGAGCTGAGCGGCCCTCAGCGCCGCGGCGACTTGGCCCAAGGCGGGCCCGTAGAGGTCCAAGGCGTCCATCAGATCGGACCCGGAGACGAGCGGGGCGGCGCGTGACGTCGGGTAGACCTCGGCGCAAAGCGCCAGCAGCATGCCTTGCCACCCAGCCGCATTGGCCTCGTCCCACGCGGCTGAGACGAGCATTGCGCCGAGCGCCCCATCGGAAAGCAATCCCCAGGCCTGTGCCGCTCCCCGCCGCGGTGTGCCGAAGGCAGGCTGAACGGGCGTCGTGTACGCCATGAGCGCGCCCAGCTCGGCCCGCGAGGTGCGAAGGTTCTCTCGATGGACGGCTATGTCTGCGCGGTTCCGGCGGCCGAGAAGGAATGCGAGACGGAGCCAAGGCAAGAGCCGCTCCGCGACGACCAGGTCCTGGAGCGCCCGGCGGCACGCCGGGTGGTCGCGAGCCTCGCCGATGAGGCGGTCTCCCGCTTCGAGGGCCGGACGTGCCCGATCGGGCGACAATGGGCACGGGGCCAACAGCGCCGCGGCGACACCGGACTCGATCATCGCATCGATCTCCGCATAGGGCCTTTCAGCCGAGAAGAGCCGAACCAGCTCCTCTCGGACGCGTTCCCGGGAGGGCTCCGCGATGCGATCCGCACGATGCGCGATGGCCGCCAGCGTCGCTCCATCGATGCAGAGGTGCAGTTGCGCCGCCAGACGGAACGCGCGAAGGAGGCGGACCGGATCGGCGTCCAGGGCCTCCGGCGAGACCATTCGCAGTCGCCCACTGCGAAGATCGGCCACGCCGCCTGTGGGGTCAACGACCCGGGGGGAGACCGCGGGGCAGAGGGCTATGGCCAGCGCGTCCACGGTGAAGTCCCGCTGTCGCAGATCGTCGTCGATCGAGCTGCCCCGGAGCTCGCAGAAGTCGACCCGCCGGCCCGTCCCGGCGTCAATGACGGCAGCGGTCGGGTGGGCGTCATGCAGCAGCACGTACGACCCGCCGGTGGCCGCGGCGTATCCCTGGGCGGCCGCCAGCGCGTCCGGCACCGCCACGTCGACATCCTGGATCGGGCGCCCCAGGAGAGCATCACGAACACATCCACCCACCAGCCACGCACGCGGCACACTCGCGCTCAGGTGCGCGGCCAGATCCGCCATCTCCCCCGGTAACTCGCCGATCGCTGCCATGGTGACTGCCTCCGGATCGCTCCAGTCCCTCACTGCAAGGACACTTTGCAAGGGCCTTCGTTCGTGCCGATGAGGGCCCACATCCGTCCCGTCACCCCTCGGTCGCGGACGTACGAGAAGAAGAGCTCCGGGTGACAGGCCGTGCAACGCCGATCCGCGAGCACCCGATCGGCGCGCAGACCGGCATCGAGAAGCTGGGCGGTGTTACCGGCCACGAGGTCGAGGGCATGGCCATCGCTCGTGGGCCGGAGCAGAAGGGGCTCCACGTCCGGCTCCCGTGTCAGAGGGTGCTCCGCGCCATGGGGAACTCGGTAGCAGCAGGGGCCGACGCAGGGCGACAGGAACGCCGTACAGTCCGAGGGATGCGTGCCGTAGATGTCGCCCATGGTATCGAGGAGTCGCTGGGTGACCTGCCCGACCGTCCCCCGCCAGCCCGCATGGGCCGCTCCGCGGGCGCCGGTGCGCGTGTCATGTACCAGTACCGCCAGACAATCAGCGATGGAGAGCGCCAGGACCGGACCATCTGCCGCCGCCACCAGTCCATCCGCTTCCACTGAGCAATCCCCCCCACGCGCTGTCGGGACCACCTCTACGCCATGAACCTGCCGGACGCGCGCGATGTTCGTCTCGCTAACGCCGAGCGCACTAGCCAGGCAAGTGATGTTGGCGTGTACGGCCAAGTCGTCATCGCCGACCCTCTCCGACAGGTTCAGCGACCGGTAAGGACCTTCAGACACCCCGCCCAGACGGGTGGTCGTCAGCGCGAAGACGGGCCCGTGACGCCAGCCGACGACGACAACGCCACGGTTCCTCGCCTCGTCATCGGCCAATGCTCGCCTCGCCCTCCATCCGTAGCCGACGCCGCCACAGGTGGTCCCGCGAAGCGCCAGTGTCGAGAGTGTCCCACGGGAAGCACTCGTCTGGGTCTCGCCGGCGGTGGACGTACTCACCAACGGAGAGTGCCTCGTCGGTGAGGGCGCGCTTGTAGTCGGACGGTGAGCCCGCGGACGAGGCGACCCGACATAACACTTGCCCCAGACGCCGATCGCCGCGCGACAGGAGAGCCTCGATCACTGGCCAGCGGGGTCCCTCACACGAGGCGCGCGGGTGGCCGGGCAGTCGGCCCGCTCCACGACTGATCCGAGCGATGCTCTCCCGCAAGTCGGCGACGTCGGCCATCGGCTCCCACTGCAACGGCGTCCCGGGCTTGGGGACGAACGGGTTCACGCTCAAAGCGACTCGCGCGCCGCGCGCCGCCCGGCAGACCTCTTCGGTAAGCGCGAGAATGGCCTCGGGTTCGCCGTCGTCCTCCCCGGGCAGTCCGACCATGAAGTACAGCTTGATCGTGCGGAAACCGGCCTCCGCGGCCATTCGGGCCGTGCCGAGCACGTCGTCCGAGTGCATGCGCTTCCCGATGGCATCCCGCAGACGCTGGGAACCCGTCTCCGGCGCAAGCGTGAGGGTGCGCTGGCCGGCGCGGGCCAGTGCCGACAGGCCCCTGGCCGTCAGGGGCTCGGAGCGGGAGGCGGAGAGCGACACCTCGCGGCCATCGTCCGCCAGGTCGCAGATGATGCGCTCGATGTCCGGATGGTCTGAGGCGGCCGCGCCGAGGAGCCCCACGCGGTGCCACGCGCGTCCCAACGCGAGGACGTGCTCGGGGTCGCGGAACCGTGTGGGGCGCAGGCACGTGGGAACGATGCAGAACAGACACCCGCGTGCGCAGCCTCGCGACACCTCGACGAGGCGCATGTCAGCGAACTCCGTGTTCGGAGTGAGGACGGTGGAGGCGGTGTCGATGCCGCGCAGGTCGGGGACGATGACCCGGCGCACGCGCTCGAGAGCGCCGGGGGCCTTTCGGATCTCGCGGAGGCGGCCGTCGGCGTCGTGGACTGGTTGGTAGAGCGAGGGCACGTACACGCCGTCGAGAGCGGACAGAGCGGCCAGGCGGTCCGACTTCCGTTGCCCTCGCGTCGCCGCGACGGCTGCCAGGACTCCGGGGAGTGCGGCTTCCCCTTCGCCCACCACCACGAGATCGACAAAGTTGGCGATCGGCTCGATGTTGAGCGACGCCATCACGCCGCCTAGCGCCACGAGCGGATCGTCGTCCGGCCGCTCCGCCGCCAGCTCCGCGACGCCCAAAAGACGGAGCAGGCGCACCACGTTGACAAAGTCCAGTTCATAGGACACGCTGAATGCCACGAGGTCGGCGTCCGTGGGAGCAGCGGCGTTGTCAAACGTTCGCAACGGCTGGCCGGCGGCTCGCCCTCCCTGGGCGTCGTCGGGCAGGAACAGGCGGTCGCAGGTCCAGCCGGGCGTGTCGTCCGTGAGTTGGCGAATCGCCTGGAACCCGAGATTGGACATGGCCACCCGGTAGGTGTTGGGGTAGGCAAGGACCATGGTGCACGCGCCCCCGAGCCGCGCCCGAGGGCGGAGCCAGGTCTCCTGTCGGCGAAGCTCGGCTGTCGAGATCGGCGTGTGCCTCATGTCGGTGCCAAGAGGGTAGCGCCCGAGGGCGTACGGGGCAAGGGCGGCCCCGGGGTGGAGGTGTCAGGGGTGCAATCCATGAGGGGCGGAGCGTGCGCCGTGGCCGTCGTCGGGCTGGTGCTGCTCGTGATCGGTCGGTCGCTGGGCCAGCCGGGCTCCGGGAACATGCCGCACGGGGGCATGCTCAGGGGCGCCCCGCCCGTCCCCGGAGCAACTGCCTACGCGAATGCCCTCCTCAATCCCGCTCGTCCGGTCAGTGATGGCACTCGGGTCGAGCTGTGGATGGCCCGGCTCGTGCGACCTGAGATGGACGGGATCCTCGAGAGGGACGACTGGGCGGGCTCCATGGAACTGGCCCTGGCCTTCATGACGAAGGAGGAGGGGCCACGGGGCCATCCCCCTCGCGCGGCCGCATGCCTCGCAGAGGATGGGCGGAAACACCGTCTGCTGATCGCCATGGCGTGTGAGGACGATACCGTCGAGCCCCTCGCGGCGCGCCCCGCCAACGGTGCTCAGGGCACTGAGCCGACGCCTGGGCCCGATCCATGGACGGTCTGCGACGTCTTCAGCATCGAGGTCGGGCCACTGGGGAAGGATGGCCGGCCGTCGTGTCGCATCCTCGTGGCTCGTTCGGGAGAGGTGCTGGCAGAGGGAGCCGACGACCTGCAGTGCGCGGTCCATGACTTCGGCGGCTCGGGATGGTCAGCCGAGCTAAGCGTCCCCGTGTCGCCCGAGACCGCGGAGACAGCCTTGCGGCTCGCCGTGGTCAACGCCTCGGGATCGGTCGCGCCGTGGCCCCCATTCCCGCCAGACGCGACGGAACGCCCGGTGGGGACGCTTGCCCTCAGGGCGCCGGGCGAGGCGGCTCCACACTAGGCTGCCGACTGGAGCTATGGGTTCTGGATCACCACAGGGATCCCGCTCCCGCCGGGGCTGGTGGTCGAGCGGACCTCGAAGATGCCGGAGCGGTCCACTGTCGAGCGCAGACCCGCGAGTTCGGACTGGATGCCGCTCAGCGCGCGGTTGGTCTCCTCGAGGGTCCGCTGGAGATCGGCGAGCTGACGAACCATGTCATCCGCGGCATCGGCCCCGGCGGGCTGCATGAGTCCCTGCGCGGCCACAGCGACCAACGCGATGAGCATGACGGCGGCAACCACCCGCCAGAATCGCACTGCACTCATGTCCACTCGACTCCTCTCTCTACTCGGGCCCGGCCGTAACGTCCGAGACCGGCGCCGTCTCAATGCCCAAGGCCCGGCGCGCGCGCTCCGCCGCGAGGGCGAACTCCGCCACGTCCGGGCGCCTCTCGGAGATGCCCATGACCTCCCGCCACGACTCGGCCGCCATGTCGGCATCGCCGATCCGATCGTAACACTCCGCGAGGCGCAAGGTGGCCTGAAGCTCGAACGTGAGCACTCCCGACCGGCACCCGGCCACACGGTACAGGGCGAGCACAGCGCTATCCAGGTGGTCGGCTCTAAGACTGCGCTCCCCGATGTTGAGGTAGGCGGCCGCCACGACCATGCTGTGCCCCGGGAAGTCCACGATGAGCCGCCGCAGGTCGTCGATGGCCTCGGGCCGCGCGGAGCCGCCGGCGTACACGGAGTAGAGCCTGGCCCGAGCCACGAGCGCGGGGTCCTCGGGGAAACTGCGGATCAGCCGCGAGTGGACCTCCAGTGCACCGGTCAGGTCGCCGGTGGCGCGCTTGCTTTCGCCATGCTTGAGCAGAGCCAGGCCGCCGAACAGGCTGCCGGGCGTCGCGTCCGGAAGGGCCTCGGGCGATGGCGACTGTGCCGCCTGCCACAGGACATACTCATGGGCGACTTCGGGTGGCCACTCCGCAGCCGAGGACGCCGCTGCGAATGCCTCGCCCAGCCACGCACGAGCGCGCTCGCGGAGGGCGCTCCGGTCAGGCTCGGTCTGTGCCGCGGACTGTGCATCGGCGAGGGACCGTAGGGCGCCAGGCATGTCGCCTTGAGACGCCAGAATACGTGCCCGCTGCTCGTGGGCCAACGTGAGAACCGCCGTGCTGCGGGGCGCAGCGATGGAGGCATCGAGTGTGCGAGCCGCCTCGTCATACCGGCCCAGCTCCGATAGCGCCCCCGCAAGCTCGACAGCGGCGTACTGGGCCTCCGGTGTGCCCGCGCACCGGATGGTGCACGCGCTGAGCAAAGCGCAACGATCCGCCGTCGTCCGAGTCGGGACAGGCAAGCATGAGCGTTCGTACTCCGCACGGATCGCGTCTCCGCCCGTGGCGCCCGCGGCCAGAGCAGCGCTGTACGCCTGCTCGGCGGCGGCCAGGTTCCCGCCGATCCAGTACCAGCGCGCACGCGCGAGTCGGGAAGCCGAGTCGGTCGCGCCGGCGGCTTTGGGACCGGACACAACCTGACTCGGGTAGACGAGTGTCTCCGGTGCGACGGGCAGAACGGCGCCAATGGTCAGGTACGAGACCACGAGGTGGTGCGGCGATCGGTTGGAGTCGACGACTTCGAGCCGCACTACTGGACTGGGTCCTCCGAGAACGCCCGGCACTGCCTCGAGGCGAAGCGACTCCGCCACCCACCCATCGGACGGGCAGGGAACAGGCCGCGAGACGCGCACCCGCCCGTCCCCCGAGACGGCGCGAACGGTGAGGGATTCCGCCCCCGCACTCCCGCAATAAACGACTAACGTCGCCCACTCAGCGTCCGTTTCGCGCGGGAGCAGCCGGGACACCGGCACCGGCACTCCGCCGCCCGGCATAGGCATCCAGACGGACTCGATCACCGCGCCGCGCGATGTCGCGACCGCGATGGGTACCGCACGAACGATCGTCTCGGGGCTAGTCCAGTCTCTCTGTGAACCGCCCGCCAGGGCCGAGAGGAGAGCGAGATAGGTAAGAGCCAGCACGACCGTCCCTTTCCGCGAACAGCCCAGGGCGGCGCCCGATAGCACGCCAAGCCGTGTCCAGGTCAGGAACGATCCTTTGACGGACAAGGTTGAACGCGGGTTCAGTTCCCTGACTCGGCGACTGCCTCGTACATGGCTAGGACGTTTGGCGGGGGCACGTCGGCCATGATGTTGTGGACCTGGGTGAACACAAAGCCTCCACCGGGCGCGAAGGTGGCTACGCGGTCGCGGACGTGTCGGCGCACCTCGGCAGGCGACGCGGTCCGTAGGACCGTCTGGGTATCGCACCCACCACCCCAGAAGGATAGGTCGCGCCCGAACTCGCGCTTCAGCACCTCAGGCTGCATTCCGGGGCATGAGGTTTGGACGGGGTTGATGACGTCCACGCCGACATCGATGAGGTCCGGGATGAGCGCCGAGATGTCCCCGCAGGAGTGAAGGAACAGGAAGCCACCAAAGTGCTTGTGGACCGCTTCGTAGACAATCCGGTGGCGTGGCTTGACCAGCCGCCGGTACATCGCGGGCGAGATCTGCGAGGCCGTCTGCGTGCCGAGGTCATCGCCCATCTGCACGACCTGAACGGAGTCGCCAACGGCCTCGAAGAAGCGGGGAATCACCTTCAGGTAGTCCTCCACGAGGCGGTCCATGAGCGCGCAAGCGAGCGGTTCATCCTCGGCCAGCATCATGAGGAAACGGTCCATGCCGCAGAGAAACTGCCCGGCTTCGAGGATGTTCCCGCCGAGGGCTGCCATGATCGCGCGGTCGCAGGACCCGTGGAGGGCTCTGGCGCGGCCACGGATCTCATCAAAGCCCTCCGGGCTGTCAAGAGACAGATGCCACGGAGCACAGGGCAGAGCGAACCACGTGACCTTCGCACGCGCCGGCCCGAGGTCGGCGAAGTCTGCGGCCGACGACGCTTCCCGCAATGGGTGGCATCGCTGCGTGACATACTGCACGCCCGCAGGCATCGCCCCCATCACGCCGCCTTCACCGTCGCGCACCACCCACCCGCCGGCCCCATCCGGCTCCGGGTCGAACCACGGCGGGATGACGGCGGGCGAGCCGTCGGGCAGCGTCCATGGCCGCCATTGGCCCGGTTCCGTAAGGAATGCGCGCGAGAGGTCGACCACGTCGGCGCCGAAACGGTCCAGGATCTCGATGTCCGGCTCGGCGAGCTGCTGGATCACATCGTAGACACGCGTATGGTGTAGCGGCCACCCATCGCCAGGCCGAGGAAGCGCAAGGTGCGCCTTCAGCCGGTTGTAGGCGATGGCCGTGGTCCCGGTTGACCGCATCCCGCCGAGGTCAACGGGCACCCGATCCGTCTCCTGGTGTCGCAGCGCCGCGACCACGCGCTCCCTCGAGGTCATGTCGGTCCACTCTCCTGGCGAACGGCCTGGCCGATCGTTACGGGATGGTGACGCCCGGCGCGGCCAGGCTGATGAAGGCGTCCAGCATGACCCGCTTCTTCTCAATGGGCACGCCGATTGCCTCGCCATCGCCGTAGTCGCACAGGACAAACCCGCCGCGCTCTGAAGCCCAGTGCTCGATGAGCTGCGCGGCCTCCGCGCGGATGGCATCGGCATCGCGGAAGGGCAGAGTCATCTGGATGTCGCAGAGGGTCTCGAAGCAGATGCGGCCCCGGTAGCGGCGGCCGATCTCCTCGATCCCGAGGTTCGTCGGCTGCTGCAGGTTCACCACATCCAGCCCGCAGTCGATCCACTCCTCGATGATCTCGTTCACATGCCCGCAGGAGTGCATCCACGCGTGCATGCCGGCCGCATGGATAGCGTCATAGAGCCGGCGGTAGTAGGGCTTGAAGAACTCGCGGAACATGGGGATGCTCGTGAACGCCGCCTGTTGGGTCCCCCAGTCGTCCGTCATGCAGAACCCGTGGACTCGTCCGCGGAAGCGCCGCCCGGTCTCCTCGGCGATCCCGATGGGGAATGCCAGCACGCGTTCGGCCAGCTCGTGGACATTCTCGGGACGCTCATACATGTCGATGAACAGGTCCGTCATGCCGCGTAGGTAGTGCATTCGCTCGAAGAACGTGAAACCGCAGCCGATGGCCACGTACCGGTCCCCCACATCGGCGAGCTGGCGCTCGATGTCGCGGAACCGGCTCGGATCGTGCGGGTCGGGCCAGGGGATGTCGTCCATGGCATCCAACGAGTGGAGATTGTGGCCGTGCGGCTGCCCCATGTTCTTGACGCCTTCGGGTGCCGGAGTCCAGACGACGCCCCACTCATCCTCGTGGGGCCGGCTCGGCGCCCAGCCATCGGGGGGAAGGAACCAGACCCCGTAGGTGTCGTCGATGCCCAGGGCGCCGAAACGGATCGGGATGCGCGGCGGGCTGTCGAACTCCACAGCGCGGCGCACGATCTCATACGATGTCATCGAAGTGCTTCCTTTCATGCCGGCGGACGACGTCGCGACTGAAGACACCCACGGGTGCGTGCACAACGTCGCGACTGAAGTCGCTCCTACGTCAGGATACGCCGCGCGTGGGCCAGAATCCCATCGATGCCTGCCTGAACACCCTCCGGCAGACGGAACGTGTGTCCGCCGATCAGCTCGTTGGCGTAACGACGCGCCTCCTCGGCAAGGCAATCCGTGCCGGAACCGGCCCCGACCAGGCGCCGGCTGAACACCCGGGGGGTCCAGTAGATACCGCGGTGCGCCTTCGCCGTGGTCTCCAGAGCGGCGAACGAGCCGACCTGAATGGCCTCCGTGACGTCGCCCAGGCATCGGTCCTCATCAGGTGCGACATCGAGCCCGCACACCAGCCTCTCGACGTGGTCCTTGATCTCCAGGTCGTAGACGAACTGCTCCGCGCTGAACGCCTCATCCAAGCTCAACGCCCCCGCCGCGCCGAAGGAGCGCTGACCCAGCAGCGCGCCGGCGGTCATGAGGCTGGCCCTTTCGGCGCAAGCCTGCGCGCCCGGCTCAGTGGCATTGGTGAGGACATTGCCCGCGCCGGGTGGCCAGCGCCCGCCATGGAAGAAGGCGTTCGCCTCGGTACAAGCGAGCTGGAGAAGGCAGTTCTCCGGCGATCCGAACACCATGCTCAGGCTGCGCAGGTCGATGGGCACGACCTCCAGGTGCCACTCGACGGGCATCTGCAGCAGCTCTCGAAGGAGGACCGCGCTGCCGAACGCCTCAGCCAAGGACATCGCGAGGGCGTCCGCCGGGTGGATCGGCGCGGAGCAACCCAGCGACACCATGCTCCCGACGCCAACCGAGTCCAGCCGGTCGCGGAACGCGACGACGCAGTCGAGCGACTCGCCCGCGAGGGTCAGCGGGCTGAACGCGTAGACAGGAAGGCTCCGCACCGGCGTCCCGAGTGCCTCGGCCATGTCCATGACGAAGGGCATGGCATCGCGGCCCTTCGGGTCAACTGGCGGGCAGCCGCCGGAAAGATGCGTGGCGCCGATCCAGTACTGGAGTACGGGCTGCAGAGCAGGTGGCACATCCGTGGGCGTACCCGGCATACCGGGCAGGACGCCGCGGTCGCGAGCCATGTCCACCAGCATCGTCCCCCGTACAAGACTCTCCGTAGTGAACCGGTCGAGCCGACCGGTCAGGAGGTCGCGCTCCCACTGGGCATAGCCCAGCGTATGAAGAGTGAGCGGATGGTCGACGTCGGGCTCGGCGGGCTGGGGCAGGGCGCCCGCACTGGCGGACCGTTCCGCGGCAAGCGCACGAGCAGCGTTCCGCCCATCGAACAGGATCCGCTCGCCCCGCACGTGGAAACCGCACTGCGACAGCCGTCCTCTCAGTTGTTCATCGGGCACGCGGATCCCGATCTCACTGAGGATCCGCGCGGCTGCGGCCTCTATGGCCGTCAGGTCCGTCTCAGTGAGAAGGGGCCGCCGGGTCACTGTAAGGTAATGCATGCCGCCACTCCGAGAGGCGCAGTCTGCACGGAGCGTTCGTGCTGAGCCGACCGAGTCCCTCGTGGGGCCGTGGTTCAGCGGACGAAACCGACGAGCGGCCCGAGCGTCCTCCGAGTTGGCGGGTCGGCAACGCGCGTCCGAGGAGATGGTGCCAGATGCAGACGGATCGAACAGGCCGGGGACCCGGGTGCTGCGGGGTCATGGTGATGGCGGCGCTGCTCATGCTGCTGTGGGACATCGTGCTTGTGCACTTCCTGCCCCTCAGACCGATCGGGTACGTCCAGGCGATCGTGATCGTGCTGCTGATCGGGCTCTTCGGGGCGATCCAGGCGTGGTGGCAGGGGAAGTCACGGTACTGAAGGGCAGCGGCACGCGCCGAGCCGCGGCAGCTCGCCTCCCTCCGAGCCTCACGGCGCCAACTCGTAGGTCTGGGCGCGCCACGGGTGAAGCTCGACGGCGCCCCCAACGGGCAGAGCCGGCCCCAGGGCCAGGTTCGTCTCGCCGGCGAGACCCGGGATCGTGATCGTCCGCGGCTCGCCACTCATGTTGCATAGCCGGAAGAGCCGCCGACCGTCCTGCGGGAACAGCGCTAGTACCGTCACGGCCGCGTCCATATCCGGGAGGGGGATGGCCGCTCCCTCCATGGGGAGGGCGCCTCCCACGCCGTCGAACTCCAGCGCGAACAGCGGGCGGTCGAAAGCAAGGGCTTCCTGGTGCATCCTCCCGCGGTCCGACGGCCCGCCATAGGGGATCAGCGAGAAGTCATAGTCGTAGGTCCCGTCGAGGAACTTGTCGCCCCACACGTACTCCCCGCTGTAGGCGAGGATCATCTCGATCGTGCCTCCGCGGACCCGGTAGCCCATCGACCCACGGTTGGCCACGGCCAACCCACAGTCGTCGGCTTCGACCGAGGCCCACAGGTTGGCGTCCACCGTCTCCTGGCCCGGCGGCATCTCGGCGATGATGAGCGGCTGATGCCGGACTGCCCGAGGCGATCGGCCTCCTGCACCGACCACCGTGTCGAGCACATACCGCAGCTTCACGCTGTGGTCGCGGAACTGGCCGCCGCGTCGCTCCTCGGGGGTGCCCTTGCTCTCGGGACAACCGATGCGCGTGCCTGGGGGGATGTCCAGTCGGATGTGCACGTCGATGCGGGGGCATCCGTCAGCGAGGCGGTAGGCGATGGAGTAGGGGATCCCCCCGACCTCGCCGCGCTCAACAGCCTCGTAGATGCCGGGACCGGCATCGGTGACGGCTACCGTGCCCGCAGAGGTCGCTCGCACACTCCCGATCAGCCCGTCGAGCGCCCCTGTTGGCAACCCCGCCGCCACGTACTCCCGGTCCGTCACCTCGTCATAGAGCCGCGCCAGTCCGCCCTCCGCAGCGAACTCGAGCCGGAAGCGCTCACTCTCCACCGCACGCTCGGCCGTGGGCGAGGGCGCGGCTACCAGACCCAAGTCGACAACGCGGTACCCCAGCGCCGGCACGTCCCTGGCGAGCAGCTTACGGCCGTCGCGGAGGGTGACCCCCTCCGTCCGCATCCGGCCCGTCGGGTTGAAGACGAAGAGCGTCGGCCCGCGCGCGCTCGTTCGTTCGGCCACGAACCGGCCGAGTTCCTCGCTCAGCGCGCGGGACTCCGCGAGCGATGGGTCGGTGAAGTCGCGCCCCTCGTTGTAGATCGCGCAGATGAGGGAATCGTGGTGCTCCGCGATCAGCAGGCTCTTCCACGCGCGGTCGATCCGCGTCTGATGCTCCGGCCCCCAGGCGAACCCGCGTCGGCTAGCCAGAACCGCTAGTGCTTCCGCCGTGAGCGCGCTCGCAGACGCCATCCGCGGGCCCGTCCACGTCCGGTTCCCTGCGTATCCCCACGGCTGGAGAGGGGCGAAGTCATTGGGGCCGACCGCGAAGTCGACAGGCGCGAGGCCCGACGCCTCAAGGATGCCGAAGTAGTCCTCCGCGGTCACCCAGTGGGTGTTCTGGTTCTCATGGGCCCGCGCGTCATCGAGCAGCTCCACGCTCGGGCGAGTGTACCAGTCCTCGCATCGCGACACCACCGGGTTGCGCACGCCCCTTGCGAGCATCTCGACTTTGAAGTCATCCATGTCGTCCCAGGTGCAGGGCGGGCCGCCATGCCAGTAGATGCCGGGCTTGTAGTTGATGATGAGCCACTCGTTGCCCCACCCGTGCTCGCGCCCCGTGTAGGCCGGCACAGCCCGTATCCCGGACCCGTCCGGGCCGATCCAGCGCACCCAGTCCGCATCGATGGACGGCCCGTCTCCGCCGTATCCCATGTGTGTGCGGAAGAAGGCCCCGCGGTAGCCCATGCCGGCGAGGATTTGCGGCAGTTGCGGCATCGTCTCGTGCTCGCTGTAGATGTAGATCGCGTTGTCATAGCCGAGGTGTTCCTTGATGGCACGGGTGCCGTAGAGCATCTGGCGGATGCCGGACTCCTCGGAGACGAAGGTGAAGTAGGGCTGCCCATAGGACCCGCCCCCCGGCACCCATCGGCCGGGATAGCGCGACAGCCACCCGCGCGCCTCCTCCACGAAGGCCGGATCGTTCTCGGCGAGCCAGTCCCATGTCCACCCCTCAGCCTGCAGGCCGACCTTCAGCTCCGGGTATCTGTCCAGGAACGAAACAGACTTCCGTGCCTCCTCCTGGATCTTCGGGTAGCCGACCGCGTGGTCGTAGTTCACAAGGTACAACGGGCCGTCCTCGGGCCGGGGGCGCTTCTTTATCGTGGCGGTCACCTCCCCGGCGGCTACGGCCGCCTCGGCGTCCGCGATGATCGCGGCGATCCTGCCCTCCAGCGCGGACGCGTCCGGCGTCGCGTCCGTGTATAGGCAGACGACGAAGTCCTTGTTCAGCGACGATGATGCACCCGTGCTGGTGTACCAGTAGTTGCCGCCATCCGTGTAGAGCTGGAGGAACTTGCTCCGCCCGAGCCACAGGTCATCGTAGAACGGGTACACGACCGCGACCTTCGCGCGCGTGTCGGGGCTGAGGACCATCATGTAGGGACAGTCGGGGTCCAGGTCGTCGGCGCCATCCGGGCCGCCCCACGCGCGTGCGCCGAAGTAGGACTCGCGGGGCCTGTCGACCAGCGTTCCGCTGTGCACCGTTCCGCCCCGGCCGCGGAACGCGTATGTCGGCATCAGGCTGATATCCACGTCGAGCTTCGGCGAGGTGCGGACGAGCGTCGCTCCCCCCGGCGGGACGGCGCCCTCATAGCGGCTGCAGATCACGACACACGAGTCCAGACAGTCGTATTGGGCGATATGGCTTGCGCCGCGCTCCGCGGACAACACTGTGCGGGCCGTCACCGTGACCCCGCGCGCGTGTCGAACCACCTCGATCGCCGGCTTAGCGCCTGGCGTGCCATCGAGCCCCCCGGGGAAGTTGTACCCGTATCAGCCCCTCTCACCACCCGGACGCATCACCGATACGAACGTTCCGTCGCCCTCAGGGTCCACCAGGTAGTCGAAGAAGCCGCCCGTGCTGTCGACGCGCAGTTGGTATCCCGGACCCGTGACAACGACGGCGTCCGGCTCCTCGACCGCCATCGGGCTCCCCGCTGCCTGGCCCGCCGCCAGTAGACCGACGACACACACGGCTGCCCGCAGATCCATCGGTCGCCGGGCCTGCCGTTCCCCCATCCTGACCATCCTGCCCATCCTGTTCTCAGTATCGGCCGTAGTGCATCACCAGGTCGATCACCCGCTGATACTGCTCGAAGCTCACGTTGTCCGGGACCGAGTGGTCGGAGTGGTAGATGTACCCGCCGCCCTGCATCGCGAAGGGGATCTTCTCCGCGATCTCTCGCTCGATGGCGGCCGGATCGGGGTCGGCCATGGCACGCACGTCGATGCTGCCCATGAAGCACGCTCGGTCGCCGTAGTCTTTCTTGAGCTGGACCAGATCGTTCCCAGCCTTCACCTCCAGCGGCTGGATTACGTCGAACCCCGTCTCGAGCAGCGACGGCATCAGCTCCATGGTGTAGCCGCACGTATGCAGCATCATCGGCAGTCCGCGGCGCTTGAACGGCTCGGTCATCAGCCGGTGGGCGGGCTGGAGCAGCTCGCGGTACATGCTGAGTGAGAAGAAGCCCCGGTGCTTGTAGCCGAGGTCATCGAAGATCCACCCGGCATCCGGCTCGATCCCACGGCCGATGAGCTCCTCGAAGCAGTCGTGGCAGAGCTGAGCGTCCGTCATGAACATGTCCCGCACCCAGTCGGGATCATCGACCATGGCCATGAGCAGCCGGTCCGGGCCGACCATGTTGCAGACCTTAGTGAACCCGGGGCCGCAGCCGAGGTAGTGGAACATGCCCTTCTGCCGTGCGTCGTCGTAGCCGGCCTTGGCCGCATCGAAGTTGAGGCGCGACTCGTTGACGACCATGCGGTCCTTGACCTCGGCCCACTTCGCGGGTGTGGTGATCTCAAAGTCGATCAGCTCGGGAGTCGAGGTGGAGTTCTTCCAGTTCCTCCAGGTGCCGGCATCGCCGTTGACGGAGATGACGTAGTCGTCCGTCTCCTCGATGACCTTCCCGCCGAGCTGGAGCGAGTTGTCGAACCACGAGCCGGCGAACTCGAACCCGAAGTGTTGGGCGGAGGACACGCCCTCCGGCAGCCCCTCCCTATGCCATCGCGCTTCGGTGGTGCCCCACGGGCTGTCGTGTATCGCGACCCGATCGGCTTCCCTCAACCGCATTGCCGCCGTGATCCGCTCCTGTGACGTCATCTCCGCCATCTCCCTCGGCACTCGCTCTCATGGGCCAACGCCACGGTTCGGCGGGAACAGGGGATGACCTGCCCTGCCGGCACGCCCAGGGAACGGCCCCACACGGAGCAGTACCGGGCCCCTCGGCCCGGCATCGCGCCCAGCGCGCTGCAGAGGCCCGGCTACTCGCCGAGCAGGCGCCTAGCGGTGTCGCGCAGAGCGGGCAGGTCGCCTGTGATAACCCGCCACACCTCCCCGTGATCTACCAGGTCGTAGCCGTGAATCAGAACGTTGCGGAACGACACAACCTGTCGATACCCGGGGATCCGCGCGGCCATGCCGGGATCCTCACGAGCAAGCCGGTTCACAGCCTCGCCGATGATCTCAAGATGCCTCTCAGCCGCGGCCCGGAGCACCGGGTCCCCCCGGTACACGTCCAGGTCCTTGCCCGCGACGAGGCCGAGGACGAACTCGGTGGAGGCGAGGATGTCTGACAGCAGCTTCGGCGTCCTAGGCTGCATAGACTGGCCTCCGGGTTCGGTTCACCTCTCGGGCGAAAAACGGGTCCGCTAGACTCGGGGCCTTGGACATTACTAGGTCCACAGAGCGCCCAAGGAGGGTCTCGAGTGCGTCATTCAGGTCGAAGTAGCGCTTGAGCCACGGGCCGAAGTCGTAGCCGTCCGGGAACTCGACGATGAAGTCGACATCGGAGCGATCTGGGTCGAAGGCACCCGTGGCGGCGGAGCCGAAGACATCCAGGCGTACCACTCCAAAGCCCCGGCAGATGTCCGCGATCTCAGCGCGCTTCTCGTCGAGCACCGGCAGCACGGCGATGCCTCCTGCGGATAGCGCGGGCAGTTCCCGCGCCCAGGCGGTCTCTTCGGCCGGCCGAGCCGCACCCCCTGCCGCTCGTCCGTGCTGGGCGGCCCGCTAACGGGCGGCCGATGGCGGAACGAGGAGGGCGGCGCGGGCGGCGATCTCGTCGGGGGAGAGAGCGCGGCCGTAGATGGCGGCGAATGTGAGGGTTCCGCCCCACTGGCGGTCCAAAGTGGCTTCGTTCGCGAACTGCAAAGGGAATGCTTGGTCCCAGGTTGAGAAGTCGCCCGGACGGTCGGCTGTTGCGACCTGCTCGCCGTCCACGTAGAGGATCACCTTGCCTGCGGTGGACGTCGCTGCGATGTGCTGCCGTTCGGGCCGCACTGCCCCTGGCGGCGTCTCGATGTTTGGCGTCCCGTTGGCGTCTGTGGCTGTAGTCCGAAGGCGGAGAACGTAGCGATCTTTCTCCTGCCCGAAGGTGAAGTCCCGATTGTAGGGATCTGCGGACAGAGACACGATGCGCGCAGGCCCGGACTGCTCGTCGTTGGCCGGCGTGCAGACCACCTCGAGAGTCAGCTCATTCGTGGCCATGAGGGCCTGAAGGAGACGCGTAGCCGGACCGGCTGTCGCTGCGGCGACCCTCGGGCCGTAGACACGCAGCCCATCCTCGGTCCATTCCGCGGGCCCGGCTCCGCCCGGAGGCACGATGGGCCCGAGGATACCCTCCTTCGGCTGCCGATCCAGAGCATCGCCCAGCGAGAGGTCAAGCGTTGCATCGCCTGCAAGAGCGCCCACGACATCCTGAACGAAGCCGCCTGCTCCGCCAACGAATCTGTAGGCGGCGAGAGCGCCGTCCGGCAGTGAAGCCCCAGCGGGGACCGCGCCCGCCATCGCTGCCGTCACCGGCAGCAGTGTCAGCATTACCCGAGTTGGTCTGATGCGCATTCCTGGTGTCCTCCAACGACCGACCCGCCGCGCCGCTACGGGAGGTCGATCACCTGGTAGTCGATCGCCTCAAGGGAAGCGACACCGAGGCCGCGCTCCTCTGCCATGGCGATGTACCGCGGCTCCAGGCCGACCTCATTGAGCGGCGGGATGCCACGCCGCTCGCGCTCCTCCTCGATGATTCGAGCCCCAACGGCATCATGGGCGACGACATCGGTGGCGGCCATGACGATGTTCGGGAAGTACTGGGGGGGCCCAAGGGCCTGTCCCTCGATGAGCGCGCGCGTGCCATCGCAGACGACCAACCGGGTCTTGTCCCTGATGTCCGCGATCGCCGAGAGGTCGGCGATGGGGGTGTGGCAGTTGTCGAAATGCTGGTCGGCGGGATGGCCGATGGAGCCATAGTGGTTCTTCATCGCCATCGTCACCCCGCAGATGGGATGGCACTTGAGGATGGGCAGGTTCAGGATGGCATCGATCTCGCGCTGGAGCGGGAGGAACAGCCCATCGCGGAACCGCCCGTTCTCGACTGTATCCCCGATATGGTCGTGGGTCAGATAGGCCCGCGCCCCCCAGGGGGCCTCATCCGGGGGCACGCCGCAGGCTGCGAGGTGCCCAGGGGTCTCGTCCCAGATGATGATGCTCTCCGGCCGGACACCCACCCCATGTAACCGCTGCACGCAATGTGCCACGACCTCGGGGGCGGTGGAGCACGTGATGTCGGCGAGGCCGTTGGGCTTGATGCCGACGACCTCGTCGGAGCTGAACAGGGACGACCACGCCCTGTCTGCGGAGTCGATGCCGACCGCCCACATCACGGCCCGGTCGATCATCGCCCCGACGACCTCGGCGTCCACGGCACCATCGGCCAGCACCCGTGGCGACCGCGCGATGCCCACGCGGGGCCTCTCGGGCTGCGTCAGAGCCGGAACTACGGTGCTTCCCAGCCCCAGAAGTCCACCAACAGACGCGCCCTGGCGGATGAACGCCCGGCGCGTGAGCGCACGTCTACGACACTCCATCAGGCCTCCCCAATGCCCTTCAGCCCCATGGTGTGTGAGACACCAGGCCGCGCGGCGTGTTGCGGAGAGGGCCGACCCATCGAGGACAACAGGAAAGAGCCGGCCGTGCAGCGAACGTGAGGCCTGGCTCGATATGGCCCCGACCGCGAATGTGGCATGTACAAGGGCGCGTCTAGGAGGCAGGATAACGTGACACACGTTCAGTTCAGGCTCGCGCTGGTGGCCCTTTCGATCACCATCGGCTCCGCGCATCCTCTCGGAGCACAAGAGGCGAATGAGTCGCCAGTTCAGTTCGTCCCCCACCACATCGGAACGTTCCGGAGCGAGGCGTGCGGCGTCGCGGACTTCAACGGGGACGGCCGGCTGGACATCGTGGCGGGCCCCTACCTGTACCTGGCGCCGGAGTGGAAGCCAACAACGATCCGCACGGTGAGCGGGACGGTGGACGACCAGGGCAAGGGCTACTGCGATGACTTCATGAACCTGCCCCTGGACGTAGATGGTGACGGGAAGCCTGACGTGGTGTCCTGCACGTGGTTCGCAGAGCAGATCGCGTGGTACCGCAACACGCTCGGCGATGCGGGTGACTGGCCGGAGCACGTGGCGGACAAGGGCGCGAACTTCGAGTGCGGCGACCGCGCGGATATCGATGGCGATGGCAAGGCCAACGAGGTGCTGCCGCACACGCCACAGACGATATGGCTCGAGGTAGGCGACCTGCCAGACGGGACACGCGGACTCCTCAAGCATGTCATCTCAACGAAGCCGATGAACTTCGGGGCGGGTGCGGGCGACATCAACGGCGACGGCCGGCCCGATGTGCTCCGCCCCGACGCATGGTTCGAGGCGCCGGCCGATCCTCGCGAGGGCCAGTGGGTGGAGCATCCGTGGTCCCTGGGCGCCAAGGATGGCGGGCTCGACCACACACCTCAGATCCTCGTCTACGATGTCAACGCCGACGGCGTCAACGATGTCGTCACGAGCAGCGCCCACGGCTACGGCATCTTCTGGTACGAGCAGCGCCGCTACGGCCGGCAGATCCTGTGGGAGCAGCATGTCATTGATGACACGTGGACGCAGGCGCACACACTCGGGCTGGGTGACCTGGACGGCGACGGGGACCTCGACCTTGTGACCGGCAAGCGCTTCATGGCGCACAACGGATCGGACCCGGAGGAGACGGCGCCGCTCTGCGTCTACTGGTACGAGCTGCGGCGAGGCCCGGAGCCCGAGTGGGTCAAGCACACCGTCTCCTACAACGAGGGCATCGGCTCCGGCGTCACGCTCTCCATCGCCGACCTCGACGATGACGGCGACCTAGACATCATCGTCACCGGCAAGTGGGGCGGCCCCGTGTGGTTCGAGAACACGCCTCGCGAGCGCTAGCAGAGCGGGCATACCGAGTCACGCACCGTCGTCGCGTCGACGGGCTCGGCGGAGACAGCACGGCCCATTGCGGGGGGAAGACATGCCATCGCCAGCGCGAGTCCCGTCAGGCCGTTCCGGCCCTCCCCTGCATGCTTCACCGGGCCACATCCTTGGGATCGTCGGCCCCTCCGGGTTCGAGCTGAGCCAGCAGCCCGTCGACCGCTGATCGAAGGACGGGCACATCACGGAACACGGCGTCCCATACTGCCTCGAGGATGTCGCGCAGTCGCTCGACCTCGTCTCTCACAGGGGCACCGCCTCACGCAGGACGCGGTCGCGTATGCGCTCCCGAAGGCCGCGATCTGTGACAATGTCCACATCGCAGCCCAGCAGCTCCCTGAGGTCCATCAGAAGGCCGCCCAGGTCAAACAGGGTACGACCGGGCTCCATGTCGACCAGGAAATCGACATCGCTCGCGTCATCGGCATCTCCGCGCGCGACCGAACCGAAGACCCGGACGTTCCGCGCGCCGTAGGCTGCGGCCAGTTCGAGGATGCGTTCCCGGTCGCGGGCAAGAAGCTCGTGCGCGTTCATGTGTCTGCCCCGTATCGTGGCTGCGGTTGCTCATGCACTGGGTTCTCGTAGGGTTGTTCGCACAGGGAAGCCCACGGTTCCTGCCTAGAGCGTGGCATAGGGTGGCTGACCGCATGCACCGCAGGGCCCGACTCCCAGCGCAGGGGGCGACGTGCGGCGTCGGGAACACCTCCAGCGCGCCACATGACGGGAGGCCGTCCGCATGGCACACCCCGAGATCCCTCCGTACTTAGTGGCCCTACTGCCACTGCTTCTCGTCGCGCCCGTAGCACGAGGTGACCACTTGCCACCCATTGAGGATGCCGTCTCGCTGGCGCCACAGACCATCGCCCAGGGCTCCCGTGCGGAGCTGGCCGTTCCCGCGCTGCCTGCGAGGCCAGGCCGGGCCACAGTGCTCCGCTTCCGCGCCGTGATCCACACTGCGACGCCGGCGGGGTGCAACTACAACGCCTCGGTGCTGGTGAACGGGAGGGCGCTGGACACCCGCGCGGCGGACGGAGACCAGCGCTTGCTGGGGCGGCGCGCAAGCCTGGAGCTCTCCGGTCAGCGGAACCTGGGCTTCGCGGTGGCGGAAGGCGACCGGCTGATGGTGATGTTTGCCCCCGACGTTACACAGGGCGATGCGATGACCACTGACGTTCTGGGTGCCACGTTCCTGCTCGACATCAGCGATGTCGCTCGCGGCGTGGACGGCAACACCGTCACCTTCGTGAATCGGCTGCCCGCTCCGATGGATGGTGAGTACGGGGACCTGCGCGTGGAGGGCATCGAGGTGGGCTACCTCGATCGCGCCAGGCTGTCCTCGGTGACGAGCGCCGTGCCGAAACGTGGGCCGATCCACCGTTCCGTCCGGCGCGTTCTCCCCGTGGTCCTCGGCTCCGGGCCCGAGGTGGTGCGTCGGGAGGTGACACTGGCCCAGAGCGAGCGCGGCGGGTTCGCCTTGCGGATGGCCGACGGCCCGGACATCCTCATCGAGACCAGCCTCGGCGTCCTGCCCACCGCGCCGTCCGTACTCGTGGCGGACGACTCGGCTCCGGCGGACCCGAACGTCTCGCTGACGGTCGAGCCACATGGCCGGCACGGCTTCCGCACCACTGCCGAATGGGACGGCCTCCGGCTCTCGCGCACTGTGTCGCTCGAGGACGACATCGTGCTTTGGAGAGAGCGCTGGACGAACACCGGCGAGACGCTCCGCGGGGTCCCCTTCCGCAATCGTGTCTTCCTGCGGGGCAGCGCGGCGCGGTTCCATGTCGGCGGATGGGACACGGAGGGAGTCCTGGCCGGCTCCGCGCCCAACCCGACTCTCTTCATCGAGCCGGCCACGGACGGAAGCGGCCCCAGCCGAGGCCCCGGGTTCGGCATCGCCGCGGAGAGCGACTGGCTACGCCTCCTCATGGGCCTGCGGTCTATGGACGGAGTCGGCGAGCTGTTCTCGGACACGCTCGCGCTCGCGCCTGGGGCGTCCGTGGACCTCGACCTGAGCATCACCCCCGTCGCCGGCGAGGGGTACTGGGCATTCATCAACAGCCTGCGCCGACGTTGGGGGGTGAGTGGCATCACACAGGCGCAACCCCTCTTCTGGGGCTGCGCGCTGCCGCCGGGCGACGCGACCCTCGACGAGAGATACCGCGCGGCTCTCGCCCACCTCGGCCCTGCCACAGTGGTCCTCGGCCCCTGGCAGCGGCTCGAGCCGGATGCACGCACCGTGACGGCCGACCGCTACCCCCGGCTGGCGCCGGACGCCCCACGCGCGCCGGGAGGCTGCGCGGACCTCGACGTCGACACATTCCTCACCTTCGCCCACCGGGGGGAGTTCCGCGAGAGCCTGCGAGAGCAGGTCGAGGCCATCCGCCGCGTGGCACCGCAGGTCAAGCTCATGCAGATGCTGCACCCCTCCATGGAGGCCGTCTACAAGCCGCTCGCCGACCGATGGCCATTCGCCGCCGACGCGATCCGCACGCCGGACGGCGCTCCGTTCGAGGATGCCGGCTACTCCCGTGCTTGGCTGAGCGACATGACGGCGAGGGACTGGGGTGTGCTCTACTATGTGCCGCGGTTCGGCTCGGCGTACGCGCAGTGCGTCCTCGATGAGGCACGCCGCGCGCTCGATGCGCTCGACCTCGACGGCCTCTACTGCGATGAGTTCTCGTGGGCATACACGACGCGAGGCTACAGCCGGTACGACTACCGCGATTGGGACGGGTACTCCGTGGACCTGGACGACGAGGGGAACGTCCTCCGCCTGAAATGCGACAACGCATTCGTGACCGAGGGCTTCCAGTTGCAGCTCATCCACCTGCTGCTCGACCGCGGCCTGTTCTTCCTCAACAACGGGGGGAACAGCCTGCTCAGCGTGTGCCGGATGCCCCATCAGCGCTTCGTCGAGGGCGGCAACGGGGTCTCGACGATGCCCCAGGGCCACCTCAGCCCCGTGCCCCTCGTTCTCGGCAACCTCGGCGGCGAGACGACCCGGAAAGGCGTCTTCGAGGATGTCAAGACGTGCCTCTCGCAGGGCTGCATCTACTCGCCCGCGGCCGTGAACCTGCTGGTGACCGGCCCGGACGACTTCATCCCGAAGCTCTACCCGATCACCCCTGTCGAGCTTGGGCCCGGCTGGGTGGTGGGCGAGGAGCGGATCATCACCACAGTGTCGCGGACGTTCCACTGGCGCGGCAAACCGGGCCGCTTGCGCATCCTCCGCTTCGACGCCGACGGCGGTCCACTAGGGCCAGGTCCCGGCGTGGCCATAGGCGCCGGCAAGGAACTGGCCCTCGATGTGCCGCCCGAAGGCCTGGTGATCGCGGAACGCGAAGAGGGCCGGTGACAGGCACCTGTCTCGTCTCGCCTCGCCTCCTGTCAGACTCGCCGCGGGCCTCGCAAGGGGCCCGGGGAAGGAATGGACCCATGCTCGCAGTGACACTCCTACACCTCGCCACCTCCGCTTGGGTTGCGGCACCGGCAGACGTAGCGGACTTCGTGGTCGCCCCCGATGGCAACGATGCGGCCGCGGGCACGCTTGAGGCGCCCTTCGCAACGCTGGAGCGCGCTCGACAGGCCGTTCAGGCGCTCAAGCAGGCCGAACCGGACCGGTTGACGCCAATCGCCGTCATGCTCCGCGGCGGCGTCTACGAGCTGGAGCAGCCCTTCATTCTGACGCCGCAGGATTCCGGCAGTGTGGCGGCGCCGGTGCTCTATGAGGCCTACCCCGGGGAGCGGCCGGTGGTCTCCGCCGGGCGCCGGCTCACCGGGTTCACGGTGGATGACCGCGGCTGGTGGCACCTAACCATCCCCGAGGTGCAGCGCGGCCAGTGGATGTTCTCCCAACTCTTCGTCAACAACGAGCGGCGCTTTCGTCCTCGGCTCCCGAAGCAGGGGTACGCGTACATCGTGAAAGAGGTCTCGCCGACGCCTGCGAACGCCGCCGTCGGGTTCGACAGGCTCCGCTTCGCCGAGGGCGACATCCACAGCGGCTGGGCTAACCTCGAAGACGTCGAAGTGCTGGCCCTCCACGTCTGGTGCGCCACCAGGTTCCGCATCCAGTCCGTCGATGACGAGCGGAACGTCGTTACCTTCACCGGTCCCACCCGCAGCAACGCCTACTGGCAGAGCCTGTCCGCAGGCCGCAGGTACCTCGTCGAGAACGTGCGCGAAGCCCTTTCCGACCCGGGCCAGTGGTATCTTGACCGGCTGACGGGCGAGCTGACCTACGTCCCCCTGCCCGGCGAAACGCCGGAGACGGCGGAGGTCATCGCACCAAGGCTCGACTACTGCGTGGCGCTCCAGGGCGACCCTGCGCTCGGAATGCCGGTCGAGCACATCCGGCTCTCCGGGCTCACCTTCGCCCACACGAACTGGGTGCTCCCGCCCGAGGGCCATAGCTTCCCGCAGTCGGAGGTGAACCTGGGCGGCACGATCCGCGCCGTCGGCGCCTCGGATATCGCCATCGAGAACTGCACAATCGCCCACACGGGCGGGTACGGGATCGATCTGGCCGAGGGCTGCCAGCGAGATGCCGTCACCGGGTGCGACATCTATGACCTCGGCGGGGGCGGCATCAAGGTCGGCACCCAGGGCATCCCCGAGAACCCGGCGCTCTACGCCAGCGACAACACCGTCTCCGACTGTCGCATCGCCCACGGTGGCCGCATACACCCCGCGGCGGTGGGTATCTGGGTCGGGCACTCGCCCAACAACACGTTCGAGTACAACGACGTCAGTGACTTCTACTACAGCGGGTTCTCCGTCGGCTGGCGCTGGGGCTATGACCAGAGCCTGGCGCATGACAACACCATCGCCCACAACCACGTCTCGAACATCGGTCAGGGTGTGCTCTCCGACATGGGCGGCATCTACACCCTCGGCCCATCGCCTGGGACGACGATCCACCACAACCGGTTCCAGGATGTGCAGTCATACGAGTACGGAGGGTGGGGGATCTACTTCGACGAGGGCTCCTCCGAGATCGTGGCGGAAGATAACGTCTGCATCCGCACGAAGACCGGCGGCTTCCACCAGCACTACGGCAAGGAGAACCGCTTCGTCAACAACATCCTGGTGGACTCGGAGATCGGCCAGGTTCAGCGAACCCGCGTCGAGGAGCACCGGTCGTTCGTCTTCGAACGCAACATCGTCTACTGGACCCGTGGGCTGCTCCTGCACGGCAACTGGGCGAATGACAGCAACTACCTGATGGACAGCAACCTCTACTGGAACGCGGCGGGCGAGCCGGTGACCTTCGCGGGGATGTCACTACAGGATTGGCAGGCGCGCGGCCAGGATGCCAACTCACTCATCGCCGACCCACTGTTCGAGGACCCGGCGAAGGACGACTATCGACTGAAGGAGGGCTCGCCGGCGCTGAAGCTCGGGTTCGCCCCGTGGGACCTGGATGACGTTGGTTGCCGTGGGGGCGACACCCGACCGCCGATTCCCGACGCGCCCCGCGCGTTCCCCGGCTGGGAGCCGATGCCGGCGCTGCCCATCGCCGAGGACTTCGAGGATGTGCCCGTGGGCGAGAAGGCGCCGGGCACGATGACCATGGAGGACGCGGCGGTGACGACGGCGACGGCGCGCGTGACCGACGAGAACGCGGCCGCCGGCTCGCGCAGCCTGAAGTTCACCGATGCGCCCGGCCAGGAGTTCCCGTTCAACCCGCACGCGTTCTACCAGCCCAACTACTCTCAGGGGACCATCGTCGGCCGCTTCGATCTCTGGATGGGGCCTGGGGCATCGTTCTACCACGAGTGGCGGAAGAACGCGCAGCCCAGGTACATCGTGGGGCCGTCGATCACCATCGATCCCCAGGGCAAGCTCCGCACGGGCAATCGCGACCTGGCGACCATCCCGCTGGAGCAGTGGGTGACGATCGAGATCCGTTGCGCCCTCGGCAGCGGCATCTGGTCGCTCTCCCTCACCGCCCCCCGCGCCGCCCAGCCGGTGGTGTTCGACGAGCTCACCTGCGACGCCGCCTTCGACACCCTGAACTGGCACGGCTTCTGCGCCCAAGCGAACGAGGACGCGGCGTTCTACCTGGACAACGTCGAGGTGGGGCCGAGTGGCGAGTGAGGCGCCGCGGCTCGGCCGGCCCCCGCCGGGAGAGAGGACGTCGTTGGGCCCGTTGCAGGAGACTCGCCGCCCAACCAGAGCCCGGCCGCCGCGAGTCCTCGGAGGGCTGACCCCGGCCGGGCACCACCCGCGTTACGGGTCACCGGGCTGGTCGTCGCGGCAGCGGAGTTAGTGTGCCACCCTCGGCATCGTGCTGGAGGAGCGAGACCGCGATGTCGCGGATCCGAACCTTGAGCTCCCCGGCCTTCATCGAGCCCTGGGCGCGCACCGTTGTGAGCGTACGGATGTCACCCGTGTCCTCGAATACCTCCAGCATCAGCGCGATGCCCATGTTGCCCGAAGCCGATTGCGGGCCCGAGCGCCCCGTGAACCGCACCGGAACCTGAAGCTCGGTGTAGATCACGCTAACTGGTCGGTCACCGTCCAGCACGCGATCCACCAACTCCGAGCCCGTCCCGACCTTGGTGGGGTCACCGCCGGAGGGCGAGGGCACCTCTGAGACTCCACTCCACTTGGCCCCGACCGTTACCGGCTCTCTCGGCAAGAGGAGGCTGCCAACGATGCTGAGGAGGCCATCGACGGCGAACGCGTCTCCCGGGCCCCCCGGGCCGCCCTGGGGCCTCTCCTGAGCCGGCTCATCTACCGATACCTCGGCGAGTTGCCGCAGAGGGGTCATGACACCTCGCACGGAGGAGTTGGCCGGTAGCCGCGGCCCCGCTGCCGAAGCGGGCTCAGGCATCACGTCGATGCGCAAGGTCACCCGGCCGTCGTCCTCGATCCGCTCGGGCTGAACGCACACGTCGACGGCCACCTTGGGGCTTCCCCCCGGGCCGCCGCCACCCGGGCCGCCGCCGCCCGGACCATCGCCACCGGGCCCGCCACCACCGGGCCCGCCACCACCGGGCCCGCCGCGCCCACCCCCGCCCGGTCCGCCGCCACCGGGCCCGCCGCCAGGTCCACCCTCCGGTTCGAACCTGGCGGAGAACGAATAGGAGTAGCGGACGGGCGTGTCCGTCCGGGGCGTGTAGCGCAGGACGACCTCATCGCTGGCCGTGTCGCGTTGCGCCCAGGCGGGCACGGCATACGACGAGAGGAAGAGCGCCACCAACGGTGCATAGCGGCCGAGACGTGCCACAGCGTCCCAGTGAGGCCTCACAGCGTGCATCAGATCGCCACCTCCAGGTGTTGGGTACCCAGAGCTACTGACGGTGGCGCTCGACGGGTGTTTGGGGACGCCGGCACATCACACGAAGACCCCAGGCCGCCTCCACGTTCTCTCCATACTCGGCTGCCGATAATACACGTGGAAGAACCATTACACGGAAGGTGGGAGTTCGGATGTCAGGGATCTCCGGAATCCAGGGGCAGAACTGGGGGATGCAGCTCCAGCGCCTGCAGCTACGCGGCGCCGGCGACAACGGCCCGGTGACCACTCCATTCGAGCACGCTGCCGAGTCGGCCGGACTGGATCTCTCCACCGTCGAAGGCCTGCGCGAGAGGGTCCAGCAGGCTGTCGAGGAGGCCGTCCGGGGCGCGCAAAGCGAGGACCCGAAGGCGGCAATGCAGGCGATCCAGGAGGCGGTGGACCGGGTCCTGGAGGAGAACGGCATCGACCCGGAGGAGATCAGGAGTCGGATGGCCAGCGCGCAGACCGGCGCCGGCCCGCGTGGCACCGAGGCCCCTGGGGGTCCCCCTCCCGGGGGCATGAGGGGCGGCCCGCCTCCGGGAGGCATGACCGGCAGCCCACCCCCAGGGGCGCCAGCCGGCGGGCCCACTGGGAGCCCGGCCGCCGACTCGACCGACGCAGAGACGGAGGCGGACACGGAGCTTGAGAAGCTTCTGGAGGGGATCCTGGCCGCGATCTCGGGCACCGACGACGCCAGCACGACCACCTTCGGGCAGCTTCTGGAAGCCCTCCAGTCCAGTGACGCCGAAACGAAGGACAGTGTCCAGACCAAGCTGGAGCAGATCCTGGAGGAGCTCCAGTCGAGTGACACGAATGCGCAGGACGCCGGCAAGGCTGAACTGGGGCAACTCGCCGACCAACTCGCGGGCACGGTGCCGCTCCAAGGGCCAGGGCTGGCCGACCAGGCCCCGCGCTTGGCCTATGCAGTGACCACCATGCTGTTCGGCCCGGCGGTTGACGGCTACGCCTAGCGGAGAGCCATTCGGCGATCCGGCGGCCCGCCTCGCGCGGCGGAACCGAACCGCTGCGGGGTCCGTGCGTCAACGGCCCATGGAGCCTGATCCCGATACGAGGACGGCCTGCATGGCCCATGTGCTTCTAGTCGACGACGACCCCGACCTCGCGGAGGCGGTGAGTTGGTACCTGGAAGCAGATGGAATGCGAGTGACGGTGTTCCACGACGGCGTGTCAGCCCTTGATGGGTTCATGTCCGACCCGGCGGAGGTCCTGGTCCTCGACATCATGATGCCAGGCCTGGACGGCTTCGAGCTGTGCCGCAGACTGCGGCAGGTGACCGATGCCCCGATCCTCATGCTGTCGGCGCGGGAGGGCGAGGCGGACAAGGTCCGGGCTCTGGGCATCGGCGCCGACGACTACGTCACGAAGCCCTTCGGCCCCATGGAGCTGGTGGCGCGGGTCAAGGCTCTGCTCCGGCGGGCTGGCGGGCCACCGGAGGGGCCGATCCGGTCACTGGGTGTTGAGCTGTGCCCAGTCACCCGGATGGCGTCCGTGAACGGCCGGCCGCTCGATCTCACGCGACTGGAGTTCGACCTTCTGATAGGGCTCATGAAGCATGCCCCGGGGGTTGTCAGTCGGAGCCGCCTTGTGGAGCTCGCGTGGGGACCCCATTTCTACGGCGACGCGCGCTTGGTGGACTCGCACATCTACCATGTGCGCGAGAAGCTCAGCGCCACAGGCCTGGGCCCGGCGCCGATCGCTACGGTGCGCGGAGTAGGATATGCGTTCCGTGACACGACTTAGCGTACGTGCGCGCCTCTCGCTCGCGTTTCTGTCTGTGATCCTGCTGAGCTGGGGCTTGAGTGCCGCCAGTTTCGTCTACGTCCGCTCTGTGTTGCACCCCGAGTTCAGGCCCGGACCTGGGCCTCCTCCTGAGGCCTACGGGGCAACCGCTCCGGAGCGAGGCGTCCCTGGTGGTAAGCAATGGATGCCGCGACCCGACTGGCCTCCTCCTCCGCCCCCTCCGCCCCCGAAGGCACTGCTCGCCGCCCAGCTTGCCATGGCTTTCATCCTGTCGATCTGCGCGGGCGCTTGGTTGAGCCGGCGGTTCACGAGGCCCCTCGACGCACTGGCCTCGGGCGCCAAGGCGTTCGAGGATGGAGACCTGGACCACCGCGTCCCGGAGGACCGACAGGATGAGTTCGCACGAGTCGCGCGCACGATGAACGCGATGGCCGCTCGGATGAAGCGGCAGATTGCGGCCCTCGAGGACGACGCCCACCGCCGGCAACAGCTCCTGGCCGATCTGGCACACGAGCTGCGCAGCCCCGTCGCGACCCTGAAGACCATGACAGAGGCACTGCGCGACGGGCTCGCGGACGAGCCTGCACGCCGCCGACGTGCTCTGGCCGCCACAGGAGCCAGTGTGGATCGGCTCGAGAGACTGGTCAATGACATGCTGGTCATCGCGCGGCTCGACCTTCACCAACTTCCCCTGGAGAATGTCGAGGTGGACCTGCGCGAGGCTGCGCGATCCTGCATCGAGGCGCAGCGCGCCAGGGCCGAGGTGGCTGGCGTCTCCCTTCTGCCCGTCCCCGGCGGAGAGCCCGTGGTGGTCTTGGCCGACAAGGTTCGGCTCGCGCAGGTCCTCGACAACCTCCTCGACAACGCGGTCAGCCACGCGGGAGCCGGGGCCGAGGTTCGTGTCGCGCTGTCGGCAGGCCCTCCCCGCACGGTCACCGTGTCGGACACGGGGGGCGGCATCCCGCCCGAGCACCTGTCATCCCTCTTTGATCCGTTCTTCCGTGTGGATCCCTCTCGGAGCCCGACCGCGGTCGCGCACCACGTGGGTCTGGGCCTTCGCATCGCGCGGGGCCTGGTCGAGGCACATGGGGGCACACTCACGCTGGAGAGCGAGGTCGGGCACGGCACGACGGCGGCAGTGACACTCCCGGCGACCGCGCCAGTCGATTGAGCCCTTCCTCACCTGCCAGCCATCCAGTACTCGACAACCACCGACCCGGGACGATCCCCAATGCCGACCGTCAGCCGTTGCGCACGACTGCCGCCCATACGGGCCGCCCTGTAGGGACGGCGGTCCGTGAATACGCTCACCCCATGGCGGGCGGCCGCGTTGATGTCGTGTAGCTCACATCGGTGGGTCGCGTAGCGACGCGTGACCGACGAGAACGCGGCAGCCGGATCGCGCAGCCTGAAGTTCACCGATGCCCCCGGCCAGGAGCAGCCCTTCAACCCGCACGCGTTCCATCAGCCCAACTACTCTCAGGGAACCGTCATCGGGTGCTTCGACCTCTGGATGGGGCCGGGGGCGTCGTTCTACCACGAGTGGCGGAAGAACGCGCAGCCTCGGTACATCGTGGGACCGTCGATCACGATCGACCCCCAGGGCAAGCTCCGTACGGGCAATCGCGACCTGGCGGCAATCCCCCGTGAGCAGTGGGTGACGATCGAGATCCGCTGCGCACTCGGCAGCGGCACCTGGTCGCTCTCCCTCACCGCCCCCCGCGCCGCCGAGCCGGTGGTGTTCGACGAGCTGCCCTGCGACGCCGCCTTCGACGCGCCCAACTGGTACGGCTTCTGCTCGATGGCGAACGAGGACACTGTGTTCTACCTGGACAACGTCGAGGCCGGGCCGAGCGGCGAGCAGCTTCCATAGGATACCCTCCGCCAGATGGCCCGTGTCCCCCTTCGGCAGCGTCCTGGCACCGGTCTGTCTGGATTCGCCTGGGAAAACCAGGGAAAACCAGGAAAACCAGGGACAGACGGTAGTTTTCGGGAAGCCTGGCCTCCAGTCCGGGGCGCGGAAGCCGCGAAAACTACCGTCTGTCCCTGGTTTTCCCTCGCCGGTACTCGACGACCACGGACCCGGGACGATCGGCAATGTCGACCGTCAGCCGCTGCAGACGGTCGCCGTCCATGCGTCTGGGCGTTGGGGGCGTGTAGTCGGCGGACACGGTGACCGCGTAGTGGGCGGAGGGGTCGATGCCGTGGAGGTCACACTCGTAGCTGGCGTAGGGGGACTTGTGTCGGCGGAAGGCGATGACCATGCCGTCCTGCTCCTCGGGCCGGTCGTACTGAAGGACGCACCATGCTGCGGGATCGGTCGATACGTCTGAGAGGACGTAGAGGTCGCCGAAGTAGTACTTCCGCAGGCGCTTCCCCTCGGCGATGGCGTCCCTGAGCTGTTCCCGCGGGTAGTCGGCCGGCCGGCAGTCCTCGGCGAATGAGATCCCGGCGTTGAAGCCGCTTCGGAACTGGTATGGAGTCGCGCCCATCTGCCCGCTCGTGCTGAAGGGGACATACCGGCTCAGCCCCGCAGTCATGACCTGGTTCTGCAGCGCCGACTGGTCGAAGTCATGGCCGAATAGCGGGGCGATGGTGGCGTCCGTTCGCCAGAGCGGCAGGGAGCGCGAGCAGGTCTCCAGGTCGATACGCATCCCGCCGCTGGCGCAGTTGTCGATGAACAGATCCGGGCACGCGGCGAGGATGTCGTCCCACATCCGGTATAGCCCTTCGACATAGCGGATCTCCGCCATCCCGACGCGGTCGGGGTCCTGCTGGTCCAGGTGCCGCCAGTAGGGGAGGGGGCCGATGTTGAAGTCGATCCGGAGACAGGTGATGCGGTACCGCCTGATGGCTGTGATGAGGTAGTCGGTCAGGTACCTCCTGGCCTCAGGAAGCCCGAGGTTCAGCAATCCGCCGCCGGAACCATCCGGCGAGATGACCCACTCCGGGTGCTCGCGCGCGATCTCCGTGCCGGCGGCGACTCGCTCCGGCTCGAACCAGACGAGGAACCCCATGCCCTCCTCATGCGCGGCGTCCCCGATCGGCCTGAGCCCGTTCGGGAAACGGTCCGGGGGCTCCACGCGCGAAAGCGGGAAGCCGTAGTTGCCCATGCCCGCCGGGAACCCGCCGCGCGTCCAGTAGGCGTCCAGCCAGAAGAACTCGAAGCCGAGGCCCTTGATGGCATCGAGATGGGAGAGCACGTTGGCCTCGGTGCCGTCGTTGAGCTCGTAGAACGACGTGCTCATCTGGACGATGGGCGGCGTCACGGTCTTGCCATCGACCTTGGGGACGACATGTGCCAGCATCGTGCGGCGGAACAGGTTGTAAGGACGCCAGGGGTCCTCGGTGGCAGGCTGGAGACCCGGCTTCAGCCGGGTACGCGAGGCCTGTGTTGCCCGACTGAAGTCGGGCCTCCGCCAGTGAAGCTGCAGCACGCGGGGTCCGCGGATAGTCTCGCCGGGGCGGAGCCGGAGGTGTACCTTCTGGATGCCGGCGCGCAGGCGCAGCCCGTCGGTCGCGTTCTCGACGGAGGCCGCCCACTGGCCGGACCATCCGACGGCCGTGACCACCCCGCCGCCGCCCCAGCTCACGCTGAAGAACGGGGATGCGCCGAGTGACGACTTGCCATCCGCGGGCGCGAACTCGACCCGCTTGCCAACGGGTATGGCGTCGTCGAATGGCAGCCAGTCGTCCACCGCGCACGAGCTACCCCGCAGGCGATGCAGCGCCGCTTGGGCGTCGATGCCGAGGCGAACCGTCGTGTCGAGCGCCTGGATCTGCTCGATGACCGGGGTGTCGGCCGTCCCGGTGTTCGTGAAGTGGACAGTCCAGTCTGCGCCGGGCGTGTCCGTGTAGATCGTGCAAAGGGCGCGCACCTGGAGGCCGGTCTGCGGGTCTGTGAGCGTCAGCGTTCGACAGCGCCGAGCAGTGTCGATCTCCTCATCCGTCATCGAACGCTCCCACCCGGACAGCAACTCGCCGGACGGCCGCCCGTCGTACACGAAGGAGAACGGTAGGCCTGTGAAGGGGTCGGCCACCCGCGCCAGGTCGTCGAGCCAGAGCACCGTACCATCGTCGAGCACGACCCGCGCGTCGGCCCAGTCGCCCTGGTCCCAGCCGCGGCCGTCGCCGCCGTCGTCCACGGTCAGCTCGAGCTCGCGCGCCCCGTCAAGGGGAACATCGATGCTCTGCGTCGGCGCGCCCGGCCGGAGTACTTCCGTCGAGAACACGTCCGCGCCGCCGACGGAGACGTGGAACCGAACCGATGCCGCCGTTCCGTCCACATTCCGGTCCAGCCCGATGTCGGCGAGGAAGCCTTCCGCCGGTCGCGTGAGGGAGACGCGCAGCACGCTGTGCGAGTTCACCCCTATGCCGTGCGCGTAGGTCTTCTCACCAAGCCGGATCGGCGGCCGCGATGCGAACGAACAGGTGTCCACCTTCGTGTCGCCGGGCTCGTCCTCGTGCACGATGCTGAGCCGATCGGCCGGCATTGGCGGCGCGGGACTGAGCGAGAAGGCTTGCTCCGCCCACCCGCGGTTCAGCGCGACCTCTGGCATGGCGTACGTGTCAGTGTGCATGGGCTTACCCCCGTGGCATAGCGCAGGTGAGGCGAGTGCGACCGCGATCAGGACGGCGTAGCGCTCCATCTCGTTACCTCCGATGGCACCGGTCTCCCCACTACAGCGCCCGCACCTTCTCGACGGTCGTCTGCAAGGCCGCTGCGACGTAGGCGTTCTGCTCGTCGGTCATGCTGGGGTGCATGGGCGGACAGAACAGCCGACGGCCGAGCAGGTCCGAGGCGGGCAAGCACTGGCCGAGCGTCTGCTTCCGGATGTAGGGCGAGGCGTCGTAGGTCGGCGGGTTAGCGATCGCGCTGCCGACGCCGTAGTCATCCTGCATCATGGCCACCAGTAGGTCGCGCTTGTCTCCCGCCCATGCCTCCGCAACGAGCACCGTGTAGAGGTAGAAGCTATGGTCGCAGTCCGGTGGGTCGGCGGGAAGGGTGAGCTCGGGAACGTCTGAAAGCCACGCGGTACGCTGCCGCCCCAGTCGGGCGCGGGCCGCGATCATCTGGTCGAGCCGGCCAAGCTGCACCAGGCCCATCGCTGCCTGGGGCTTCGTTAGCTTGTAGCTGCTGCCCCAGTACTCGGTGTCGAGGCCCCACTGGCGCATGGCGCGGAGGCGGCCCGCCAAGCCATCGTCGTCGGTGGTGATCATGCCGCCCTCGCCGAGGGTGTTCATGTTCTTCATCGTGTGGAAGCTGAAGATCGTCATCCACCCCCTCTTGCCGATCTTCGTCCCACGGTAGCCGCCCCCACACGCTCGCGCGGCGTCGCCGACGACCTTCAGCGGGCCGTGCTTCGGATGCGGGTTCCGCTCGGCGACCGCCAGCAGGTCGTCCATCGGCGCGGACAGACCGTTGAAGTGGACGGGGTAGATCGCCCGCGTCCGAGGCGTGATGCGGCGCTCAACGTCCGCGGGGTCGGCCTGCAACGTGACAGGGTCCACCTCGCAGAAGATGAGCTTCGCGCCCTGGCCGAGGATCGCCGCGTGGGCGGCGCGGAAGTTGATGGCCGGGCTGATGATCTCATCGCCCGGCTCGAGGTCCAGGCACATCACCGAGAGGTCCAGCCCGATCGAGGCTGTGCAGAGTGACACGGCATGCTTCGTGCCGACGTAGCCGGCGAAGGCGGCCTCGAACTCGAGGATCTCGTTCACCATGAAGCCGAAGCCCTCGCCCGTCCATTCCATCGAGGAGCGCATGGCAGCGACGACGGCCTCGATCTCCTCTTCGGAGAACCAGGACCCGAGCTGGGGTTCACCCAGCCAGGGGGGGGAGGGCTTGGGGTACTGCAGCGCCGGCTTCATCTCCGCGCAGGTCATTGGGCGATGCACCTCTTCTATGGTCTGTTTCGGAGCCCGAAGCATATTCCGAGCCCAGTAGGCCTAGTCCTCGCCCAGGGGCACCTCGACGCCGCAGTGGATGGTCACCGGGCCCAGCAACCCAGAGGGCAGCAAGGGTACGTCGGCCCGGTAGTGCTTCCATGTCGTGAACGCCACTCGCCCTGTCTTCGGGCGGGGCGTGCCCTCCGTGAGCCAGGCGGGCCAGGCGCGGATCGGGCCGCCGGGCGCGAACTCGGCATCGTCCGGAAGCTGCTCATCGCCGATCAGTCGGTTCACCCAGAGGTTGGTGACTCGCACCTCAAGGTCATTCCGACCCGGTCGGGCAACGTTGGTGATGTCCACCCGGAACGGCGGCTTCCAAAGGATCCCCAGGTCACGCCCGTTCAGCGACACCTCGGCGATCTCACGAACCATCCCCAGATCGAGGATGACTGTTCGGCCATCGGCCAACCAGCCGCCAGGGACATTGGTCGACTTCGCGTAGGTCGCCGTCCCAGAGAAGTAGCGGACGCCGGAGTCCTCGTTCTCGGTCCACGAAGCAAGAGCCGGCATGGCCGTCCTCTTCGGCGCGCCCAGTCCTGGAGAGAACCGCAGGTCCCAAGCCCCGCTGATCGAGACGGGTGCAGGCAGTACGTCGACCGTGTGTGTGCGCTTCTCGCCCGAGGCCCTCGTGGCTTCGTAGGCGCCGCCCTCGAACGCCGTGAGCGTGACGTGGCCACCCGATGCCGCGAGCGTGGCCGCGGGCATCGGCGCGCTTGACCCGAAGCCCTCCGAGCCATCCGGGAGTTCGAGCCTCTGCCGCTCGCCGATCACCTTCACGTAGTCGCGGTCCCCGAGCGTGTACTCGACGCGCATCTGCTTCACGATGAGCGGCGCCGGGTCCTGTCCGGCCAACTCATTCGTGGCCTCGACGGAGAGGGCGTCATCCCTCACCAGCCCTGCGACCTTGCCGGTCACATCGACCACGCGCGTCTTGAGCATGTCCAGCGGCCCTTCGGGAGGGAGCCCATAGAGTGCTCGGATGATGACCAGCTCGCCAGTAGCACCGACCTTGCGGATGGCCTCTTCGGCCGGGAGGGTCACCGTCGCGTTCTCGACGACAGAAACCGCGAATGCCTGTCCCCCATACGTGTAGTCGACCCGCATGGACTTCACCACGTTCTGCGCCGGGTCGCCAGCGATGGAGTTCGTCGCCTGCACAGCAAACCGCCCGTCACGGATCAGCGCCGCAAGCTGGGCAGTCACATCAACGCAGTCCGGGATGGACTCATCGAGCAGTCCGTAGACTGCCCGGACGACCTCCAGGTGTTCGCGCGGCCCCTCCGGCGCCAGAAGCGCAGAGCGGCCGCCATGCGACACTGCGACAAGTGGGTCCTCCGCGTGATTGGGCTCTCGGAAGACGACGAAGACGGAGCCGGCCGGGTCGAAGGGAATGGACACCCGTGTCCGACCTCCCTCCTCACAGAACAGCGGCGCCGGCGCCACTTCGCTCGTCATCGGGTTCCACAACTCGGGCCGGCGGCCGTTCACACGGAACGTGCAGTCGACCAGCACCGGCCGCTGGGACGACGTAGCGACGAAGTAGACATCCGCGTCCCCAATGCGGCGATGGATGGAGTGTACTCGGGCGTCCTGCCCGATGGCGGTGGCCACGAAGTCGCGGGGCACCCTCAGCCGCGCAAACACCTCAGGCACGGGCAGGCCACGGAAGACCCTACCCTTGCCGTACGCCCGCTGCGTCACCGTCCTGCCGTCACAGCCGCGCCACAGATCGGCCGCTATGGCGGCTACGCTGCGGTCACCCTCGGGGCCATAGGACAGCCCCGGGGCCCGGGACGGCGGCGCGCCGACTACCGTCGCCCCATCGCGAACGAGGTCGCGGATCTTCCCAAGGAGCGGGGGCGACATGGTCTCCAGGTTGGGGAGGACGAGCACCCGGTAGGCCATGCCGCTCGGGAGCCGAAGCTGCCCATCGACCACGGTCATCCCCGAGAGGAGGACCTCCGGGCTACAGCTATCGTAGTCGAAGCCCGGGTGGGCGGCCGGGACGTGGATCGCGCTGCCGGGTGAGTCCTCAGATGTGAGATAGCACACGTCCGCTACGAACGTGCCCTCCTGGAGCAGGTACTGGCAACGGGCCACATAGGCCAGCCACGCCGCGCCCTGTTCCCACCACGTCTCGGTGCGCTCGAAGTGGAAGCCGAAGGGGCCCATGGTCATTCCGGGCGCAAGGTCCGTCCATGGCTGGTGAGCGTAACGGTGGAAGATGAACCGGTTGACCCCCTCGCAGTACATCGCGTCGCCCTGTGCCTTGAGGGAGTACGGATGGTCCTGCCAGCGCCCCTGCGGCGGCCCGGAGGTGAACGACTCCGCGCCGACGTACTTCCGTCCGTACGTGTGGGCGATCGAGGCCGCCAGCTTCACGCTGGAGTTGGTGTCGCCGCCGCCGACCCAGAACTCACCCATCGGGATGTCGGCCCGGCCTCCGGCCATGAGCTCGTCGAAGTTGCCGTTCCCGTAGGGCTCGGCGCATAGCTCCATCCCATGGTCGTGGGCGAGCTTCGCGTAGTGGCCATAGTAGTTCTCGTCGAACAGGTCCCCGATCGTCCGGCGGATGTCCCAGAGCACGCGCTCCGAGGTGTCCACGCTGTCAACGACATACCCCGCCATCACCGGCAGGAACGGGAGGAGGTCGTAGCCGCGACGGGCCTGGAACTCCTGCAGGAAGAGCGGCGTCCAGTTCTGGCAGTCCACCTCGTAGCTGTCGATGAGGATCTGCTTGAATGACTTGCCCGTCAGCGGCCCGACGTCCTCGATGACCTTCGCACACATGCCGTCGAAGTGTGCCTCGACGGCCAGCGCGCTGAGCTTGTCGCACTCCAGCCCCCGGCCGGACTCGGAGGCCGGGGCGTTGACTGCCCCCGTCGGCGTGTGGCCGAAACGGATGACCGTCCACTGCCCTGGGGGCGCGTCCCAGGTGAGACGACCGTCCCCGGAGATCTGCCTCGTCAGATCGACGACGCTCGACTTGGGTACGATGGCGTCATCAGGGACCATGACCGCAGTTGGTCCGAAGCCGGTCCGTGCGTAGCCCGCCTTCGGCTCGACTTCGTGGATACGCGACCCGGCGAGGAGCGTCACTTCGCCGATGGTGACTCGTTGGCCAGGCGGGGGCGCTAGACGGAAGTAGCGGCCCGTGGCCGGCTCAAGGGCGATGGTGGTGTACGTCCGCGCGACGCTCCGGTCCTGAGCCGCC